>JAABUQ010000812.1_pt1 | contig 72020 bp, 82 predicted proteins | sample 5560001 | NCBI WGS metagenome assembly JAABUQ01 (sample SAMN10711888, study PRJNA513371) | rock metagenome | isolation source: Antarctica rocks | place: Antarctica: Victoria Land, Finger Mt nord | collected 2015-12-18 | reverse complement strand
TTACTATGTTTTCAAATTTTTCAAATTTTCTACGCTAAGCCCAATCGGGTAATCAGCTTTTTCGTGGTGTTGGTGGTGGGGGAAATCCAAATTGCGGAACCGCCAACCGTAATGCAATCAGGTGTAAGCGCGTCCTGTCCCGTCGATTTGACCAAGAATTCCCGCCACCACCTGAACTCGAATTTGCACCTGTCATCGAAGACTTTCGATCAGGAGCTGACATGGGTGGGAGGGTTGAGGGGCTCTAACACCAGATCTACCGCCATTCTCCACCTCGACACCTTAATCAGCCTCGACACGATGCCTGCACTCAGGACTAGGGCTTGAGGAAACATAAAAGCCAGAAGCCAAACACGATTGAGCTGTAGCAATGGAAAACAAAGGCGCCACGGAGTACCTGGAGAATTTACTTAATAAGAAACTACATGTCTATACCAACGACTCCCGCATGTTCGTTGGCGACTTCAAATGCACCGACAATGCAAGTACTCTTCTCTACCGCCCTGACGCCTACTAATATGATTTAGGAAAGCAACGTCATCCTCTCCCAAGCCGTCGAATATCGTCCACCAACTTCGAGTACAATCCAGGCCGCTGCGGAAAAGCCGGACCCCGCACCAGGGGCTACTGTGAAGGTGGACATGACCAGCCGCTTCTTGGGGCTTGTTGTCGTGCCGGGGCAGTATATTACAAAGATTGAGGTGCAAGAGGGCTGAAAAGGTCGACAGGCAAGGCATCAGGAGTATGATACTGAGATATCGTCGTTCGGGGATTCAAGGAGTACAGACAGGACTCCTTGGAAGGGCAATGGGAGAGAGAGGGGCTCTTCTGCCTGGGTTGGCTTTGATGAGGTCCTCCAACAGATCTACGGATGAGTTGAAGCCAGGGATAGCACGAGCTCTCTTTTCCCGTCCGCCCTGCCTGGTGGTAGGCGAGTCAGGCTCTGCACCAGCAAAGCCTCAAGTATGCAGAGAAGGAACGAGGCTGGCGAGCGGCGCGATACATACGTGTCAGACGATAGGAAACAGTCGGTGGTTTTCTCAGAGAAGCATGCGGATTCTGCATAGCTATGGCCATGTTGAATCTTGATAAATGAGGTACAGTGCCACGTCAAAAGTCTGCACCAATGCCCTTTTTACCACCAAAACCTGTACATTTTACGTCTATATATCAACCTTTATATATAAATTAGAAATTCCAAAAAATTCTAATAAGATACCTTTTTATATTATTTGATTTCCTATATATTTAAATTTTTAATATTAATATATAATTACGCTGTATAATACCGTAGAATTAAAGCGTTTTAAAAATAATTGGATTTTACAAAGAAGTTTCATTTTTGACTTATGACGATAACGTAATAAAATAAAAATCGTAATATATAGAAATATTTATTATGCGATTTTATTATACGATTATAATTTTCAAAAAATTTTGTGACCTAGAAAAAAAGTTAGGCTCCTTAAGAAAATTACAGGTTTTGGTGTAAAAAGGGGTGTAGGTGCAGACTTTTGACGTGGCACTATAGCTATTATCTTGAGGTATGATACTCAATCAAGTACAAGAACATGCCATCAATATCCCACACCTGCCTGGTTAACAACTCATAAACTGTCTTCAAGTATTTCATATTCTTATCCCTAATTCTAGACCATTCTTAATTAATGTCATTTAGTGATCACTGATGCTTTGGTAGTAAAAAGCTTAAATTCTGAGTCGTATCAACGCTCTATCCGTATCAACTGCGAATACAAGTCTACCACTCTTGTACCCTTTTGCCCTTCTACCATCACAACCGGAAGAACCTCCAACACTTCCAGAAACTACGAGTGCTGACTCCGAAAATCTAGGTGTGTACATTTGATCTTGCGCTGAGCCTACTTGTGTGCCCAACCAGTGAGAGACATGTTTAACTTTTTGTCCTTTGTTCTCTGCTCCTTCCCCATGGACTACACCTGCTGCTTGCGCTTGCTGCAACGAGCCATGAGTGCTGTGCTCCAACTGACATGAGATCATCTAACAGTCGTATTACTTTCAGGGCGCATTGACATCCCTCCAACCTTCGAGCTGGATTACCAGTACTTGCCAGATTTGTCCGCGAGAGAAACCGGCTCTTTGGCTAGGTCGCAAAGCACGACTCCATGCTACATCGCTGAGCCGTTGTCTTTGTGCCTCCTCTTTACTTTGTTGAAGCCCCCATAACACCGGGAGATCCTCAACTCTCATCCTTGGACCTACGCTTAGGCATCAGCGGCGTGTGCCCATTGGGCTGAGAAGAAAACACCAACATTCGGCAGGCTTTCTGAAATCGAGAAAAGACCTCAATCAGGGCTCTCAGAACCCTGCTGCAACCGATCGGCGACATCGAGTGCGTGCAAGTCAACTCACCCAAGAACCCCCCACCTTCCGCCCCGTTGTGATCTATTCGTGGAACATGGGCCAGCAACCTTCAAAAGGAGCAGGAACACCTAGAAACGCTTCTTCTACCTCGCTTGATAAGTCTGGGGAAGGCCTTCAAGCATATCCGTCCCTCGGCAAGTCCGACACCAAGGAGTCCTCGCGTTCATTCCGTGGACTGCGATCAAAAATCCCAGGGGCAAAGTCAGACAGCCCAAGAAACTCTTTCTCTCAGGCTGATGCCACGAGCTCAAACCTTGAGAGAGCCGACACAACCTCGTCAAACAAATCTGGAAAGAAAGGGTCCAAGCCTACGCTAGATCCAGTACCAAGTACAGATGGCAGTGACACTCCAACCCCGCGAAATGGCTCTCCACAGCCTCCTCCATCGCCAACACTTTCGGCTTCTGTTGGCAAAGGACACAAAGCTGTCGGCCAGGCGCAACAGCAAGGTGAGGTCGACCACGTCTCGGATGCGCCTCCTACGGGCAATCTCCATCCATCGCATAATCAACAACCAAAGGAATCCATTCTAATGAAGAAGAACGACCCCATTCCGAGATCAGCAAAAGCCCCCAAAGCTCCGTCCTCCCCATATCTCAATCCCACCTTGGACGACCAAACTATTATATCGAGCTCCCCTAGAATGGGCCTTGGTTCCATAAAGACCATCGATCTCGACGAGATGATCACCCGACTTCTGGACGCCGGCTACTCTACAAAGCTCACTAAGGCCGTGTGTCTAAAAAACGCCGAAATCACAGCCATATGCACAGCCGTCCGAGAAGTGTTCTTGTCTCAACCAGCACTCGTTGAGCTTACAGCACCTGTCAAGATAGTCGGCGATGTGCACGGGCAATACACGGACTTGATCCGCATGTTCGAGATGTGCGGCTTCCCTCCCAATGCCAACTTTCTTTTCTTGGGAGACTACGTTGATCGAGGTAAGCAGAGTCTGGAGACGATTCTGCTTCTTTTCTGTTACAAGCTGAAGTTTCCCGAGAACTTCTTCCTCCTACGCGGTAACCACGAGTGCGCGAATGTCACCAGGGTATACGGTTTTTACGATGAGTGCAAACGAAGGTGCAACATTAAAATCTGGAAAACCTTCATTGACACCTTCAACTGCCTGCCTATCGCTGCGATTGTAGCAGGGAAGATCTTCTGCGTCCATGGGGGGCTTTCACCCAGTCTTACTCATATGGACGATATCCGACAAATTGCCAGACCTACTGATGTACCTGACTATGGCTTGTTGAACGATTTGCTTTGGAGCGATCCGGCTGATATGGAAGCGGACTGGGAAGCAAATGAAAGAGGCGTCAGCTACTGCTTTGGGAAGAAAGTCATAATGGAGTTTTTGCAACGTCATGACTTCGATCTTGTGTGCAGGGCGCACATGGTGGTAGAGGATGGCTACGAGTTCTTCAACGATCGCATATTGGTCACAGTATTTTCAGCGCCGAATGTAAGTTCTCGGATGATCACGTTGTGCCTCTGTTTTAGACTAAACAAAGGCAGTACTGCGGCGAATTCGACAACTGGGGCGCTGTCATGTCAGTATCAAGCGAGCTCCTCTGCAGCTTCGAGCTTCTAAAACCTCTCGACTCGAGCGCTCTCAAAAGCCACATCAAAAAGGGACGCAACAAACGCGCCAACATGTTGAACAGTCCAGTAAGTTCATGCTGCCCTGCTCGCGGGTAGCAAAAGTCCCCGCAATTCTAGGCCGACCTCTTGTAGGAGGCCTCACCATATGAATTGCGAGGTTTTCGCCACTTGCGAGCAACCATCTAACAACCCGAACCGAACTCACCGTGCCTTAGCCTGCTGCACCAACCGTCCCTCAAAGCTTCTGAACAGTGCAATCCGATATTCGTTTAGGACTAGAGGACGGCTTCATGAATCTCATCTCCACAGGTAGAATCTGGCGCAATGGGATCAAGACCGTGGGGGAGAAAGTCACCGCTTGGGAGCGGTGGTCTCGATATCACCCGTGGAGGGAAAAGCCAGTGCCAAGGCAGGCATTTGGGAGTGAGGGCGCGATCTCATATGGGAGATGAGGGTGGTGTGTTTGCTTAGGAGGCTGGGTATCGAGTACGTTGAGTACATAGCACGTTCAGCGTGACTACGGATGGTCAATGCCAGCAATGGGACGTTTTTGGATGTGCTACTAGAGCCATTGCGAGATGGATGAACCAGGAGTGTGCGTGTCTCTAACCATGCTGTCGTGTTAAAGATTCCTGTATCAGCTCCGGCCCAACATATGAGAAGAAAGAGACATTCAACCGAGGCATTGCCCAGTACTTCGGACGCGCAATCACCGCTCTATCAGTATTATCTTCAATAGCTGAAGCTTTGTGTTACTACACAACCTTTTCAGCCATACTCAGTCACTGCGAAACCAAATTCGTACCACTCTTAGCCAATGGAATAACCTGTATCGTATTTGATACATACAAGTAGCACTTGGTACAGGATGTGTTTGGTGGCAGTGGAGCCTCAGTCGCAGCTCTATCAGTATCGTCCTACGTGAATTGACCGATTTTAACTGCAGGCCTCGCCTATTCATTCCCTCAATGGCCTCACCTCCGACACCACAGCCTACAATTCTCTCTTGTGGGGACTCCCCGCTCTCCATCACAGCTTCTATAGTCGGCATCCTGACATTCGCCCTTGGCCTGCTAGCTTCGTACATAGCATTGCAATCTGCCCCTGCGGAGCCCCTTCCGAGATCTCGTGCCTAGTGGACGATTTGCGAACAACGCAGCATGAGATCAATCGGGTGGCCGAATATATCTTTGATGATGCACACAAAAATGTCCACCAGCACATGCAAGTGACGACGAGGCTGTTTGGGGATACAAGTCCGCAACATATACTACCTGAAAGCACTGCTACAGCTGAGTTATCGAACGTTGATACGGTGCTTTACGATGAAGTGCAAGTGCCTTTGAGGAATTGCGTGCGGTTATTCTACGAGGCGGATGATCTGCTCAAGAGATGGCGGAGTTATAACGAGAGGTGGGATCCAGAGGGATTGAGGAGGCGGAGTGTTTTTGTGATGAAGAGGCATGAGGTTGGAGAGAAGATTGAAAGGTTGGGGGATCAGAAAGCAAAGTTGGCAGCTGTGCAGATGAGTCTTTTCATGAGGAAGAGCGCGATACAGGATGCCATGCTCAAACGGATCACGGTTCGCGTGAAGGAAATGCATTCGCAGAAAGCGCGACGAGATCCCTCCACGCACTACTCAGGAATTCACACAACTTGAATATTGGTACAATCGCGAGATACTCAACGCCAACGTAACGTCCATGACCAACTTCAAACTTACATACGGTCTTCGCCCCTCTGCATCACGGAATAATTGCCCAGTGTCCACGGCCTTGCACAGGAACAATTCATCGGCCTCCACCCCACAGGATGGCTCATGGTATGCTCGGGAGTCCTCTCCCCATCTTCCCACTCCTCGACACCGTTAGTACGTTCAATTGCTATCTCAGGCTCCCTACAAGATTCTTGCTTCACAGTTGCAGTAGACGCTTGACTGGCGATACCGTCGCATTCATCATCGGCTGCCGATAACGCATTAGCCGGTCGTCCATACATATAAGGTTGAGTGTCCACGGACTCGAGCTCATCCAGCTTCACCAATGTCTCTACAAGCGTGTTCGACACACGAGAAAGCTCTTCTTCTAGCTTCGAGACTCGAGTCTCCAACGACTCTTTCTTGGCGGACCCGAGGAGCTCCAATTTTGCCAGACGGACACGGAGGCTGTTAGCCGGGCGCTTGATCACGGCTGGAACTTGGAGCAGAGGAGTGGGCGCAGGTGTCAGCGCTGGGGAGGATATGAGTGGTGTCACACTCGCATCACCTGACTCGACTGTGTCTGGCGTGTTCGTGCCAGTGCCACCTTCACTCCTATCAAATGAATCAGCATACCCAGCCTGGTGCCCAGCTAGAATCCACGATTAGGAAACAAAACACTCACAGCTTCCTTCTCTTCTTCTTTGGCCCCGGATCAGGCTCGCCCGGTAAGTGACACATGGGGCGATCGTAATCCCTCGCCGTGCAAAACGCACATTTCTTGAACTTGGGTCTGAAGACATAGCAATCGACGTCATTGCTTATACAGTACGTGCATGCATCCAATGTCACGCTGCCTTGGGCAATGATTGTACGGGCGCGTTGCCCGGGCTTATGGATGCTCTGAGCGTAACTGGGGCCGTCATAGTTGGACACTTGGTTTGGTTGGCCTGCTGGCATGATGAGTTGATTTTGTAGCTTTCTTTTGGGTGGAATAAGTTTTCTTGAGGAAGGAATAGGAAGGAGTAGATGGGGAAATGGGTCCCGGTTATGTTTCCGCGGGCGCAGTTTGGTCAATGGACTCGAGGACAAAGACTGGTGGTTGTCATGGCTTCTGGCCAAATCCGGCGATGATGGGGTGAGATCTACTTCTCTCCACAAAGCGAGACGAGATGGGTGGTTTCAACCGCACAAAGAACCATGAGCATCTACACAATGGGACACCTCTTTCAGGCCTACAAGAAACGACTCCGAGCTGTTGGCTAACGAACATCTGATTGGTCCAGGTCGTATACGAAGTTCCGAATTATTATTTGCTTCACATTCAGAAAGAAACCTACAGGAATACACGAGCTGCTCAAGAATTACCATCATTTCCCGTTTAACGCCTTGTCCCCAAGCACCTTTGCTGCCCCCTTCTGCATAGCCCCAATAGCTACAAGGGCTTTGGACCCCAAGCCCGGCAACCCCTAACCCCTCTTCCAAAGCCGAAAACAATTCACATCCTGATCGAGCGTATAACACCCATTCCCGGCCTTAATACCACTTCTCGCGCTCTGATAATACTTGGTGCACCCGGGCGGGTCGTTTCCAGGATCGTCACGTTTCCCGAATGTCCCAGCGGGCAGGTATCCCGTGCTGAAGTCCAGTTGCTCCGAGGGAACCAGGTCGCGGCTGATTGTGTAGGAGCGGAACGTGACTGGGGTTTGATAATCGAAAGTGACTCTGGGGTGTGAGGTCTTGCTGCCCTTGCAGTTTTTAAGCGAGTAGGTTTGGATGTCGATGTGTGCGTCTTGGTGCATGGTGACTTCGGGATTAGGGATGGAGAGGGCGGGGGTGAGGAGGATGAGGACGGTGGGGAGGTAGAGTTTAATGTACATGGCTGTGGTCTGCTAGCGTGGTTAACTTTTGGCTTTTAGTGAGGTTGTGCGATCAGAGTTGCTTGTTCTAGAGGCTTGGAGTCCTGATTTCTGATCAGTATTTATAAAAACTTCTGAGATTGTGTATTCGTTGTTGTGATCAGAACAATAGTAGTGGCGAAGCAGAACATTTCAAGGGTTTCTTTGCTTTCGCTTAGTATTGTTGGACGGTCTCTTTTGCAGAGCCTTTCGAGACCCGAAATGACAACGAAACGGATTCAATGCTTCTTGCCTTGCTTCTTTCCAAACAAACATTCAATCATTGTGTTATATCATTGTACTTGTCGATGATAGCTAGAGTAAACATTCATGACCCTTACGAATACTCCTTTCAGGTACGGCTCGCGATCACGGGCGTACAGCAGATGATGAATGTTTGCTCCGCAAGAGCAGAAAATCAAGGGATCAATTTAACTGGCTGCAGGCTCGCCACATTGAAGCTCCTTATAGTGGTATAGAGGGATGAACTCCTTTTACAGGTGAGTGAGCCAATGAAACGACCATCTTGAGGGGGCGTTCACTTAGACGATCTCTCGGCTGGAGGGCTGGTACCCCAATCGAAGGGAATTCCATGGGCCTCAAATTGTTGTATTGCTTGACTCACCAGACAAATGTCATATCAAATAGCTAAGTACATACAAGGAAGCATATCTTTTCATTCGGTGCTCAAGCAGCCATCTGTATAATTGTAAAGTTTGACGGGATGAAGATTAATTTAGAATGGTGTTTTTATGGTATTTGCCCAATTTTCTCCAAGTATATACTGTCCGTGACTGTCTTAAACACAACATTTTGTAAAACGAAGGATAGCTGCCCAAGCGCCAAAAGAAAGGTATGGAAACTGAGGCATATACCCTGTCCGTACAACAACGTGGACTGAAGAAAGACTAGGAAAATATGAGAAGAAAGCGGAACACCGACCCGAATACAGGCTGGCGGAAAATACCTGCCATCTTCAACGAGTCAACGAGCCTCCCTTGAAAAGGAGACAAGACGACCATTTACTGGATCTCCCTCGTCCATACAACAAGAGACAGTATTTCTCATTAGGCGTCGGTCATAGTGCTTTAATATCCCTGTATCGACCGCCTTCTGATCCTGGGAGCAAATCAATATAGATGGTGTTGGTGATTCTGGGGCATATAACCTCTTGGGCGATGTATTGAATCGGAGTAAAATACAGGCTAGCGCATACTAGACTGATATCCGTACCTGAGCTTCCATGGCTGTCTTGGGGTGACAGCACTTAATCGAGATCGGTCTCGGGCCACAAACGGGAAAGGCCATCGGGTGCATCATGACGCCCCTGAAAAGCGTTATCGGGCGGTGTGCTCTTTCCGCATCTTCAATGAACGGGCGAGCAATGCTCCTTCCAAACAAACTCTGGTGGCCCCAGATAGCTACCAACCTACCAAGTCGGACCTCTGCAAGATTAGCTACGACAAAATCCTCACCGGCACCGTATCAGGCAAGACCTAAGCCTGCTGGCTCGGTTGTAACCCAAGATCCGAACCAGAAGCCACGGCCTACGTTCAAGCAGCTCGAAAGAAGGTCGATATACCACACTATGCTATAACCCAAGTCCTAATGCTGACCGGCAAAGGTGGCTTGGTATCATGGTCGGGCTTCCTCTAGCTATTGTTACAACTTATGAATTATATGCACGAGGTAATTCTGCCTTCAAATGCCCTCGAATTACCTACTAATCTTTGCCATAGTAATTCTAAAGAAAGAGCAGAAGCATCTGGGACGTCCACCCGCGCAGGATGGAGAATTAGAGGGATCAAAATCCCCTATTGCTCAGGCTACCAGCTGAGTTACGCAAATATACGATTACTGTTTCGTTCGTTCACAACTGCAATTTGAACGGCACAAAGCCAGGTCACGCGCATAAATTACTGGATGATATAACGCTGCTCTTGATGATTAACGGAGATGTCTTGATAACCACGACAAAGGGAGTTGCCTTGGAGATAGTCGGTGCGATTCTATGTATTAAGAGTCGGGACACCTGAGTTTCATGGTGAATCGCCAGGTCTATCACAAAGCAAGGGCTCTTCTCTTGCCGGAGAATACATGGATCATGGTATAGACGGATCGAGGCAGATTCTTGGATGGCGTGAAGGCCAATGGATTCCCGTTTCATGGGTATAACGACCAGTGGGACAACATGTGACCTTCTTCATAGAAGTGACAGTCTTAGGGCAAGCTGGGGCCACAGCCCATCCAATTTGAAAGCGCTATGTCGCTCTCGCCTTTGCAATGCAGTTGCTGCATGCACGCACCACCTCGACCAGGGTTGGCAAGTCCTCGGCACACCTCCTCCTAAATGAAAAGCTCTTTTGCTCTCCCCGATTGATAAAGAATACGTTGATGTTCCGCTTCACGTGCTTCCCAGATGCAGTCATACATAATTCTGAATGGATGAAAGTATGAGGGATATCTGGCCAGAGGACATATACAAGATTACGTTCTTCACCTAGAATACAAAAAGGAATGGTCTTTTCAATTACAGCTGTATGGAGCTGTTCCAAAGAGCCGATCAAGTCTGTTGGGCTCTATCGAATTGCCTCTACACTGACGCTGCCGAACAGTACAAGGACTCTATGGCATACCCTTCCACCAGCTCCACAGGATACACCAGCCGACATACAAGGGCCAGGCACCATCGATCAAGCTCCATGGCTGCCTAGTTTTGCTGCTAGTGACCGGCTTGTGTAATGCAAGGCCCAATGTGCGGAGTATGAAAAGTGCGTGAAGTGGACGACATATGGTCGTCGCATCGTACATCTCCTTCACCCATGGGACTATTGTAAAGACTAGCATAATCACCTGCGGTTGCCGTGCGGCCAGGTGTATGCAACAACCAAGCAGAAAAGTTACGCGCTCTGCAGGATTTCACAGAAACTGAATTTCCTCATCTAATACTAGCGAGCAGTCTTATGGAGATGGTCATTGGTGACCGTCTTAATGTGAGGCTCCGCTTTCTGGGAGAGGTGAAGTTGATAATGCGACTAGAGCCTGACGTCGATGAATACGAAGCCAGAGGCGAAGCGATACTCAGGGAATAATCAACCGAACGTCAAAAGGATTAAAAAAGTAGGGCAGGAGCCCGGGGATAAGCTGGTGCCTGGTATCTTCGCGAGTTATGGTATGGACAGAAGCTCTGGTGTATTGGCTCTAGCAACGTTTCATACACACTTTGACTGCGAGGACCTTCGGCTCCGTCCCATACTACAAGGCACTTAGAGCTCGAAACCGCTCATCATTCTTCCAACACCTCTGGTAGGCTACCGTACCGTTCTCTGAGCTCTCCTTGTAGACTCCCTTGTCGGTGCGGGATTTTGACGTGGAGGAGGTTGCTATCACGTTGGGCATGTCGTTGTGCCTGCATTCAGTACTGATGAGCCTATCGATGTCGGCTCGAGTATTCCCCCTCAGTAGCGATCACAGATCAATGAAGATTCAATCCAAGCCAATGCTAAAAGTCAAGCCGACGCAGTAACAAAAGCCGTCATAGCCTTGACCGCATTCCCCTCGTGCGCCTTCAACCACTCCGTAGCCTTCGCCTTTGACAAGTCAAGCTCCTCGACTAATAATGCAACATCAGCCTGATCGACCTTGACCTTCGCCCTCCTTTCCTTCTCCTTCTGCGCCTCCTCCTTCTCTTTCTGCCTCTCTTGATTCCGCTCCTCCGCCTTGCCTGGCTTATCCGATGCCAACTCTAACCTTGAGATAGCTTTGCCCAGCGCTTCCGTATCTATCTGCTTATTTGGTTTTTGGTTTGCTTCGGCTTCCTCATCGTTGCCGTGGGTTTCAAGCTTGTTCATTGCGGCCGCCGTTTTGCGGTCTTCTGCTGAGGCCGCCGGCGGAGGGGTTTCGTCCATACCCTCAGTGACGGTGGAGGGTTGTGGTTCTGTCATGGTATTTTCCGAAGAGAATCGAAGGCTCTGAACAAGGCGAGAGGATAGGTCCGAATGTGGTGGAAATGTAATGGTGAGCGGAGTTGCGGAGGAAGACGATGTGCGGAGCATACGGATTTGGTCTAGTCTTGAAGACTTCGGATATCGGACGTGCTCGGTTTCAATGTTTTTCTCAAATTTCTTCAAACCAACAGCATTTACAAGTTTGCATAAGTAGTACGTAGCTATCCTTTTTTGTTCTTGCTAGAGTATCTCCTTGTTGTTGAAGGCATTATCTAAGTCTGTGACTGCTTCAGCTTTCTCTCCATCTCTACATCTAGTCCCGAAAACATTTCCCTTGAAACAAGTGACTCATATTCAGAGCTTCCACTCGGTCGCATGATCTCCGTGGTAGACAAAGGAATGGGGGACCCAATTGTATTTCCTAAGCTCAGCAAAGATGGGCAAGCTGCCACGGATTTGAAAGTCAACGGCATCACGCCAACAAAAGGCATTGCGTCCGAGGAGTGGACGCCTTCATCCTGGACAACGAAACCAATCAAGCAAGAAGTGATCTATGAAGACCGGGCAGCAGTACAGAAAGCTCTAGCCAAACTCGAGCGTCTACCTCCCATCGTCACACCTACAGAAATCATCAAACTGCGAAAAAGTCTGCGGGATGTTGCACTGGGAAAAGCCTTCCTCCTGCAAGGCGGGGATTGCGCAGAACTCTTCGACTACTGCGAAGAAAACGCCATTGAATCGAAGATCAAGCTGCTCCTGCAAATGAGCCTGGTCCTGATCTGGGGCGCGAACAAGCCCGTGGTACGCATAGCGCGAATGGCAGGCCAATTCGCCAAACCACGCTCCAGCCCCACAGAAATGCACAACGGCCAAGAAATCCCCTCCTTCCGGGGTGACATCCTCAATGGATACGCCGTCGAAGACCGCACTCCGGACCCAGCCCGCCTAGTCTCAGCCTACTTCCACTCAGCCGCCACCCTTAACTTCATGCGCGCCTCCCTAGACTCCGGCATCGCAGACCTGCACTCCCCCCTGGACTGGGGCCTCGGCCACGTCAAAGACGACAAGATAAAGGCCAAATACACGCGCATCGTAGACAGCATAACCGAATCCCTACGCTTCATGCGCACCGTCGGCGCGGACAGCTCCGCCAGCGGCCTCGAAACCGTTGACCTCTACACAAGCCACGAAGCCCTCCTCCTAGAATACGAGCAATGTCTAACCCGCAAACTGCGGCACCCTCCTTCCCACCCCTCATTTCAACCCCTCCCCCCCTCACCACCCCACCAAACCAACGGCCACCTCCCCCCTCCCCCCTCCCCGCCAAAGACCGGCCACTACAACACCTCCGCCCACTTCCTCTGGATCGGCGACCGCACCCGCCAAGTCACGGGCGCGCACATCGAATACATCCGGGGCATCGAAAACCCCATCGGGATAAAAGTCGGTCCCACAACCCCAACAGCCGACCTGCTCGACCTCCTCGACCTCATCAACCCCTCCAAATCAATCGGCAAAGTAACCCTCATAACCCGCTACGGCGCCACCAAAATCTCCTCCCTCCTTCCATCCCATATCCGCTGCGTCCGCGCCAGCGGCCACGTCGTCGTCTGGCAGTGCGACCCCATGCACGGGAACACGATGGCGACGCCCAGCGGGGTCAAGACGCGCAAGTTTGCGGATATCCTGAGCGAGGTGGGGCAGGCGCTCAAGATTCACCGGGAGGAGGGCAGTTTTCTGGGAGGGGTGCATTTGGAATTGACCGGGGAGGCGGTGACGGAGTGTACGGGGGGGAGTGAGGGGTTGACTGAGGGGGATCTGGGCGGGAATTATACGAGTTATTGCGATCCGAGGCTGAATGAGAAACAGGCGCTTGAGTTGGCATTTTTGGTCGCGGGGTTTTATCGGGGGGAGGGGGTGTGATTAGTTATGCGGTAGAGGATTTGGGAAAACTTTTGAGATTGATTGGGCATTCTTTCGATCTGAACGGCATGAAGGAGCTGACGAGCAATTAAACGCGATCCCTGAATCATCTGTGTACATAGCGGCGTTTGGGTAACGACAGACTAGGTATGCTCCCATCATGCGGAACGCCGTCCACTAAAATTCCAGAGTACAGTTGTTGTCAATTTGGGCGCCCCAATATCAGATTTCGCAAATCTCACACATCCCAACATCAGAAACATCAACCCCTGCCCCTAATCGACCGCCTACCTCTGTTCCCTGCCCAAGTCATTCATTGACTACTTCCCATAACTCACAGTCCGCCCCAATGGACTCCTCGTCTTACTAGCCCACTGCAGACTCTTTCTCCTCGCAGCCATCAACCTCAACCGAACACTCTCATCAGGTTGGTCTTCCACATCCCCGCTCACAGGAAACAGCCCGCACTCTTGAGCCATTTGCTTAGGCGGGCAAGTGCGCTGCACGAGCTCTGCGCCCTTACTGAGGTAATAAGGCGTTGTGGGCGAGCCCCATGAGGAGCCACTTTCCAGCACATTGTCCTCTGCTGTGACAAGCGGGGTGGAGGGTACCTCGGGCGTTTCAGGCAATGGTTCTGATGCCGATATCTCTACTGGGTCGAGGACGAAAGTATCACGGCGGGAGGCTGGGGTGTTGAAGGTGAGAAACTCCTTTGTTGGGGAGAGGTCGGCGGCAGGTGTTTTGGCAGGTGTCTCACTGCAAGCAGGGACGAGGCTGCCACCAAGATTGGCGAGGGCGCGTGGTTCCATTGATTTACGACGGCGGTGGCCCCCGCGTGGGATCAAGGATGTGTCGATTGCATAGTCGGCTTCGTCGAGCCATTTGTCTTCGCGTTCGCAGCTGGACTAACATTAGCATATAAGACGATGTTGGAAAGCAGCTTGCTTACTCTAAGACCCAACCAACACCGACGCAAAGGACTATTCCGTTGCTGCTTCGCACCTTTTCAAGAGTACGCTTGCCACCGTCTTTGTATACAACATGCGTGATCCCGATTTTGCTGGCTTGAGGCAAATCCTCTCCCGCATCTATCGATGGAGATGCTGTGGACTCCAGTGAAGCGCCCAAGCTGGCTCGAGGATTCCAATTCCATTGCTTGACGCAGCGAGCTCCCATTTGCGTCAGGAGATCGATGAATATACCACTTGCGTCTGCCCCTTCAGTAGTATGCACATCAACATAGACGACTGCACCCTTGAGCACGTCAGGCACCACCCCTTTGCGTTGAGTTCGTCCCGGAGTCTCAGCGTCCAATCTCATGCCGCTGCTGGGTGTCCAAGGTAAAGCGGTGGCTGCCAACACAGGTGTAGCAGGCTGAGCAGGAAACCCAGCCATATCACCACCACCACCATCGGACGGTCTCTTCTCCTTGGTGCCGTCGGATGCTGTGGCGGGAGGCTGTTGAACGGTCGTCAATGGACCACCCAAGGACTGACTTCTTTGGCGAGGCACCTTCAAAGGTGAGTCCTCGGCTGAAGGTCTCAGCGGTACCTTTGACACAGTATGGATCTCTCGAGGCAACTGCTCGGCCCGTTTTGCTGGAGTGAAGACCTTGGCTGGCGTGCAGGTCAGAGTTTGATCTTGTGACTCGTTCTCCTGCTCTGCTCTGATAAATACACCTTCGGATGGCATCGCATTTTCGTCTCCGTAGTCTTCAGATGCAAGCGAATCTAGGCTGGTCTTCAAGTTAAAAAGATCATCGGCGTCTACGTTGGTCACTACCATCGACGGATCCTGTCCCTCCGTAACGGCCATCTCATCTTCGAAGAACGATGGTTTGGCTGGCGATTCTATTCCTACGTTGGAGATGTTGGGTTCGGAATCCACCAGCATACCAATGCCTCCAAGTGAGAAGACTCCACGCACCTTGCGAGAGTGATGCGCTTCGCTCTGCTTACAGGGGCTTGACGTAGTCCAGGAGCTCAGCTGATCTACCAAAGGCGTGAATAAGACTTGATCTTTGGAAGTTTGCTCGGTATCAGAACGTGCAATAACGGCAGGCGTGCCAAAGTCCTTAGTTGCAACGCCTTGCGTCTTGAATGGAATCGGCGCAAAGACTTTCTCTGGAGAGGCAAGCTCATCCTCTGATTGAGATTCCATGGAGACTCTTCTTAGTGCAGAGGAAGCAAGTGAGAAGACTGAAGCAGAGACTGGATGAGGTTCAGACATATCCACTCCCTTAGCCATGGCAGCCTTAGTTGAGGGTTCATAACCAGGGGAAACGCAAAGATTGCCTTCGGAGGTATTGGGAGGAGCTCTCCCCTTGACTGACGTTTTGGGTGGGCTTGCAGGACGAGAAACGTTTCCGCGTGGCTTTTGAGTGCTCTTTTCCTCATCCACAATTATGTGGACTTTGATGGTCTGCTCTGGGGATCTGGCGGCACGAAGAGGGCTAGAAATCACTCTTTGAGGGGAGAGGTGCAGGAATTTCTGTGAAGTCTGTGGTTTTGGCGCAATGCCCGCACTTGGTTTGCTCGGCGATGTGGGCACCATGGGCTTGAAGGGTGAAGCTGCCGGTCGACGTGCGGGAGATTGCAAAAGAGAGGACTGAAGATATGTCTGGGACGGGGGCAGCATGGGATGGAGCGTGCTGTCTCCAAGCTTTCCTTTCCTTGGTGACTCTTGAAGTAGCGACGTCTTCATCGGCGTAGGTGCGTTCAAGGAGAGAAACAAGCGCTGTGTAGCGCTATTACCAAGGTCAATTTTTTTCGGTGGGCTCTTGAGGGAATCCTTGAATGATGACTGTGGAGGTCGTCGCGCCGGGCTTGCAAGTACCGTCGATACAACCTCTTTTGAAGGCGAGGAAGGTACGTCAGATTGGCCGAAGTTGAGTCTTGAGACACTGTCCAAGTTCTGGCTGATAGTACTGGGTCCTTTGGTAGGTGATTTGCTGAGTGCCCGTACAGGTGTTTTCGCGCCAGAGAGCTCGTCTTCTGAGCTTGTCGACGGAGCTTTTGCTACTTGGTTCGCCTTCTTTGGAGACAGCGGGAGTGCCTCTGCTTTCTTATGCTCCTCTCCGTTGTCCAAAGCCTCTTTCATCGCCTTCCTACCGCGTGTAGATGCTCGCGGTACAGCCGGTTTGCGGACTGGCTTTGCTTTGAGGCCCGCAGACTTCATCGCAGACTTCTTTGGTGCTTGGGTCTCAATTGGGATATTCTCTTTGTCGGATCCTTCCTGGAATTGGACCTTTTTCTTTGTTATCGACACCTTTGATTGGGCTGGTAGAGACTTTAGTTTGGTTGCTGCTGAACGACCACGGGTGGTTTTCTTGATTGGCTCTGGCTCCACAAATTTTCCCTGTTCTCCCTCAACCTGTTCTGTGGGCTGCTCAACTGCCGTTCTCTTCGGCCTACCACGCGTCTTTGGAGCTTCAGTCGTAGGCTTTTCTACAGCAACGGCCTTTGTCTGTCGACTCTTGGGCTTTGGCGCATTGGCTGTCTTCCTATCCGTTCCATCTGCTCTCTGTCTTGGGGCTTTCTTCTGTCTTGTTGGTTTTGCCTCAGCTTCTTTCATTGGCTGCTCTACCACTGGTACTTCTGGTTCATGGTCTTGCACGCCGACGCCAGCCTCATCATCCGCTCGAGACTTGCGTTTGTTTGTCTTTGGTGCAGAGGCATTCTTCTTCTCCGCAAGGGCTTTTGCGGAAGGGGTCGTGACCTGTGTCACTTTCGACTTTGCCTTATCAGCATCCGGAGCTTTGGCGCGAGCGCGGGTGATACGCTTTGGAGGGGAGTCAGGCATGTCTGCGGTTTTCTTGCGTTTGGCTGGAGCTTCCTTGGTGACCATTGATGCAAAAGTAGTCAGGCAGATGTCAATTTAAAGTGGAATAAAGGATGTTGTTGACAGCATTGCGGAGTGGTGTTTATCTAGCAACGGTCTAGGAAAACAGTAAACAAAGCTAACAAGGATGGAGTAACCGGAGTTAAGCTAGCAAGAAATCGCAGTTGGGCGGTAAGTACGAAAATCGTCTCGAGATCCTGAGGGTTTGACATTTGAGTGCATCCTCGACCCCAGAGACCAATTGATTTGCGTATGTGGTATTTCAAACAACCGAGAATGCTTTGGTTGGGGAAGCATTCATATTGCGATGCTTACACCTTCACCTCTGCGATCCTTCCCTCCACTGCTTGATAGATTGTGGCACATGAAGCTGTCGAGCTTATACGACCACGAAGTTTCCCATATAGACCTTTGTACTCATTCAACACATTAAACATGCTGCTATCATTTTCACATTACTATGGTTCTTGGCCCCGTGCGAGGTCGATGAAACTTCGACGCAGCACTGGGCAGACCCACTGCTCGGCCGTAGCCTCTAGCTCGTTGTTGGTAATAGCATAGCCCTGTACATGAGTGAGGCTCATCGTCCGCGCATTAATTCTCGATGGAATATCTTGCAATGCTAATTACCTATAGTTAGGCATAATTGTTGTTTCCTCGTTGTTCTTGTTGAGATTATCACAGTCCAACAACAACAACATCAGCCCTTTCTCTTGGAGTTTCGCATCGAGTTGAACGTTCACCAATTTGTCAAGGCTTCTACATTGCAATATCCAGAGACCCTCGAGATCCAATGATAACTGTCTACCTACACTCATCCCTTAGATTGAATGTCTCACAACGCCTAAAATCGCTCAGATACCACACCGAGAGGCGCCAAGCTTCCCCATAAATTTGCCATCCCATTGTGCACAGCCGTCAACAATACCTAATCTTGTTTCTCACCTTGTTGGACGAAGCATACCCGAGAATGTATAACAATCTTTCCTTCCTGTCTTTTGGTCTCTTTTTCTGGTTGTTGTCCATTGTGAAATATCTTCTTGCTTCTTACACTCTGTTTCCCTACCATCACCGCTCTCATAGCCCAGATGGATCGTTTCTTGCAACTGCTGATTACGTCCTTCCTGATCTCAAGATGTATTGCAAAACCTGCTGGGAGTCCCATGGAAAGGAAATTGGAAAGACGCGATCCTACATCCACATGCACAGGCTCGTGGTGTTGCAACTCAGTGTAAGCCTCCAGCATCTGCCAAGCTATGATGCGCTCTGGCCGAGAAGAGTTTGTTTAATTAGTGGCTGGACTAATGTTATCTAGCTCTGACTCTCTCTACTGCCCTGCGACTAGATGCCTTTGCACAACTCAGCTCTCCAGCACTATAACGGAAGTCCTCGGGCCCGACGCGACGGCCTTATTGTCGTCTTTAGTCAATGTATATCCAACAAGCGTATCTGGCTCAAATATGTGTGCGTGGGCTTCGGTAGACTCTGCCTCAGAGATATACCTCGACGACAATACCGCGAGCATGTGTAGCAGCGACCTGAACTACATATCAGCGCCCCCCTCAAGCTCGTCGGGTCCGGCAAGTGTGGGGGCAACCACATCATCAGCCCCTGCGCCTACATCAACGTCACTTTTGCCTTCCTCAACGACTCCTCCTTCGTATTCCATCAGGTATTATACGGACGCTCCTAACCAAAAAATCCCCAGCTAACGTACTATGCCCACAGTTCAACAAGTACTTGCCTCAGTAACGGCACACCAATGCCTGGCACCCTGACCCCAATGCAAACATGCGGCCCCAGCCTGACCGCACCCCCAAACTGCGCACAATCACCATCACTGTCAGTCCCCTCCCTAACCCCCTAATCCCTCCACCTCCCCAACGACTAATACCGCAAACAGCCAAGTAGCACGCTACGTACTACCACCGATGCCGTGCGTCGCCTGCGCCTGCAGCAACAACTGGGGTGCCATCAGTATGTCCATCGGCATGGGCGTCCACATCGACCAAGGCCACGAATACCAGCAGGGAAGCTGCAACCCGGCCTTGGCAACCGCGGGCCCCCAGTGCACCCTCGGCTCCACAGACCAATACGGCTTCCACTGCGACTGCGGCAAGTGGGTCAAAGACAATCCGAAAATGGGCGCCGTGTCGGCGAACCCGTGCTCCGGATGGGTGATCCCGGGATCTTCGACTCAGATTGCGGTGCCTTGCACTGAGCAGGATGGGACCGGGTACATGGGTGCGCTGGTCCAGGGTTGTGTGTGCGCCGGCAGTCAGGGGAATTACGAGTTCAGGACCAATTTCGCGGGGAGCTGTGGGAAGAAGGCTTCGGTGACTTTTACCACGCAGGCTACCGTCTTTTGAGCTGGGGGTTCGCGGGTGCTTCTTTGCTGGATTCTCTTTATGAGAAAAATTACGGTGGTGTTACGATGGTCTCTGTACATAATGATACCCCGGCATCATCGGATGGAGGAAGTCTGAGTATATTGGCGTTTAGGAGGAAGAGCCTGCGGACCCGATAGCTACCGTATGCGCTCCATATGCGGAGCCCTTACGGGTTAGGGAACGTATACTAGAAACTCGAATAGGCCCGCAGAGGGTGTTAAGCAAGTATGAATCAGGAATAAAGTAATGAAACAAGATACCCCGGCCTTGAAAGCGAAATCCCTCTCTTAAACTGGCTATAACCAGAGGAGTCCGCAATTCTTCAACTACTTTCCCCCCCTTCTCTGTATCAGACGACCATCCTCCACGCTTTCCAAGCCCGATCAACACCGAGTCCCCTGCGCAAGACCAGCCTCCTCGAACGCGACGATGGAGGGCGAAAAGGGTAGAAGACCGCTATGGAAAGCGGCAGCCAGGGCTACGCTCAAGAAGATGTTCATACACTCAGCCACAGGACCAGCATCATAGCCAGATTCCAGACGTTGTTAGAAGGGGACGTGAGATCTATGAAGATGGGAAATCTCCCGCAGCACGGCATGCAGGATTGAACGACTAGCTAAGGACTGGGGAGGACTAGAGCAAGTGTAGATTGAATTGCCGTCTTTTATAGTATCTAAATAGTAAGCCACTTCCAAGCAAGACGAAAGAGCACGCCTCCATGGATATCCCATACCTGCTCGAAGCAAAGACAGCCCAGAGCCCGAGAATAGGGGTATCTAACGCGATCGATCAACCCGCCGCCTTGCGTATGCAAGCAGTGCAACGCCGTGCGCCATCATTGGGTATGCAAGATCAAAAATAGTATGCCAGAGCCGCTACTATGAGGCGAAAGACACTCGGACCTTTCCCAATGCAATAATATGAATCAGATATTCATTCTACCTTCTTTCTCTTCCCTCTCGGTTTGCGAGCTGGTTTGGGAACAGCGGCTGGCGTGGCTTGCGAATGCCCTTCGCCTGTTAAGTTGCGAGAGTCAAAGGGTGGTCCAGTTGCGTCGACTATTTGGAGCATCATCCCCGGTGGCGGCGTTGGTAGTTTTGTCGATTGGAGGACCATCCCGGGCGGTGGGGGAGGTACTGATGTTGATTGAAGGATCATGCCAGGCGGCCGGGGTGGTAGAAGTAGTTGCGGTACTACTTGGTGAGCAGCATGAGGCACGGGCACCATTGGATGGTGTGGATGTGGCATCTGTCCATAAGGGGAGTAGTATTGTGGGTAGACAAAGTAGCCAGGAGGTCTGGTGATACGTCGCTCGAGTTGCCTGTAGAGATCCTCAGTAGCGCGACCCTGCTCGGCAGACATTATGACATTAACGCTCGGTGGCGCATCAGAGACACATTTCCGTAATGCGGATACGAAACGCTCCTTGTTGACTGATTGGTAATAAGCAAGTTGTGGAGTCAAAAAGGCAATGCCATGCCCATAGTCGAGTTTGGTCGTGAGCTCGACGATAATACCATCAAAGATCGCGGCAACAGGATCATCTCTTGTATCGAAGCCGTCTGGAGTCGTGGCTCGACTTATTGTCCGCTCGCGGTCGTCTTCGGTAGAATCGTCGCCTCCAGGAACTAGCTCTCCACCGTTTGCCATGGCAAGAAATTCATCGATTTGAGCCTCTGTTAGGGATATACTGTCGTCTTGCTCTTTCTCTTCTCCTTCTACTGTGAGTTCTGCTTTTCTCGAAACCTCTGCAACAGCCCCTTCTGTTACCTGAAGACCACTCTTGTCACAATGAGGCTTATTGTCCTTGCGGGCGTCGCGAGTTTCCTTTGTCTTTGAAGGTTTATTACCATCATTGCCATTGATGGGTGGGGAAGGATGTGGGCTACGATGAGCAGACGAATGCGCTTGTGGTGCAGCATGCTGCAGGCCACCTTCGATACTTACGAATGGCTGCGGAATCGTACCATCTTCATTAGGAGCGATTTCCGGACGTTGGGTAGGACTGCTTTGTGCGTAAGGAGTCACATAGTAGGGCGGCCGCCCATGGGCCATTTCATCCAAAGTAGAGCTTGCAATCTTCAAAGAATTCATAATCGCGCTTTCACGGGCGTCTAAACTGGGAGGGAGATTATCCCGCAATAAAGGGACGGTGTCAGGGAAAACGAATGGTCGTGGTGAGCCATTAGTCTCTCCTATTCGATTCGAGTCACTGGTACTTGGTCGACTACGAGAGTACGCATCCATGACCTCAACCTCGGGTGTCTCATCCTGACTTGTGATGCCGGATGTATCTCCATCTGTGGTCAGGCTAGGCACCTCTGTTCCAATCGGCACACTAGCGATCTCGGCATAGTGGGCGTCATCATCAGCACGGCTTCCCATCGCATTCTTAATAGCTCTCAGCACATCGCCGTTCTTCGCGAGTATTCGAAAAGCAGCAATGTATAGTGCATCATCTTGGCTACTATCAATTGCAGCCTTCAAACGACTGGATGAGTCTGGCAAGAAAGCTTTTGATCCATTAAGGAGGCACTGAAGCAAGAGCCTTCCACAAGCGTTCCTCTTCACCACATCGCCCGAGTCACCTTTTTGTGATGTGAACAATCTGCTGGCAATACCTGGGTCCAGTCGAAGTGTTGGGAAATTGGACGGACTGCCAGATTCTGGCTGCTTTGAGCTTGTCTTGAAAGAACTGCGGTGGCGTGATGACCCTTTCGCCCGTCTCTGCGTCGTTCTTGATATATCTCCTGGCGCAGCTGCGTCAAAGACAAAAAGACCTGGGAACGCAGGTTTCACCCCAATCCTTCGTCCATTTCGAACAACGCCAACTCCACTTTGATCCTTCTTCTTCGCAGCCAATGCCTGTGTTGTTTCTGCTATCCATCTAGCCAGCCGGGAAGGATCGCTCGGTATGCCCCGCAAGTCCACATCCCATGTACCATGCGCGCGTTGGCTGTGTCCAAAACCCCGGACGTTCTTAGTCGGACTTATAGATTTGGCGTGGGCTTCAGAGTCGTCATTTCTGGTCACAGTACTCTCAGGCCGGCCAATGTCTTCGATGCTGGCAGTAATATCGTCTGTCCGCAGAGTCATTGTCTTGACTCGCTTCGATCGGTGACCAACATCTTCAAAGGCTATCTTTTTCGGACCGTTAAGCCGTAGAGACATAGGCATCTTATGATGATGATGGAAGGTGGTGAGGAGGCATTTGGATAGATCGCACCCTTTTTGATGGGGTCTAAAGTCAGCGCGGGCTCCTTTGGGTGGCTGTACATGGCTATGTGAATTCAAGGCTCAGGGCTACTCACCGATGATGAAGGTTTTCTGGTAAACAAAGAACCGAAGGTCTCGAAGATGGTGAATTTTGCTTGGGCTCCTGGAGCTGCTCGCAATGCCTGTCAATAGTGCTTCAGAGAGTAGGGATTGTGGTGCTGTAGCCTTGCTTGGGGTAGCTTGAGAAGAATATCGTTGAGTGCAGTGAAGTAGGAATAGCATCTAAGTTTTAGCGCTTCGGCTACGACGTTAGCGTGATCAAAGGTTGCCTCAGGTCAGTCTAAGCATACAGGTCTAAAATTTCAGCCTTCAGGTTCTTCATTTCTGCTATTGAATGTGGAGAACTGTTTTTTCTCTCTAAAATCGTGTCTGGGTAGCATGTATGGCTAATAGTCCAGATAAACAGGAAGCCTGTCCTTCTTGCAAAATACCGAAACCTTAATGTCTTGTTGTCCAAGGTTGTTCTCCGAGTCAAGTTGTCGTATAACAAGACAATATTCTCTTACAGTTGCATTCCTGACCCTAAGCATATGTATATTGACAGTGTCGCTGTGTCCGTTTCCTATCAATCTGGCAAAATTCTATCCATAGGTGAGGCAATACCCCAGAGAAAGACCCCCACGCCCCCAGACTCCCCCAAATTGGACCATCCCGCTTTGCCCCGTTCGGCACAATCAAAGTTGAGCGCTGATGCTCTAGTCCACAGGTCTTGGAAATTGCATTGGTCGTGCACGGGCCATGGCGTCTCACGCTGGGCTGTAGGAAAGACTTCAGGGCCAAATTGACTCATCATTGCAATTGTGACGGTGCAACTGCCTTCACGCTCTCTCCATGGCGTTTTAAGCGAAGGGAGACGGAATATTGAAGGGGAGCCTCGGGGACTGATTTCAAATTCCCTTCGCCCGAACCGGGTGACCATTCTATGCATCAATCGCAGGGCTTTGACACAGTCTGAACCTTTATAGCGGGGGCGGATCCAAGCCTGGCTGTCATTGCAGACTTGCTGGGATGGGATTGCGTTGGATACCGTGTTGTTGTTATTGTTGTTGATACCGGGGGGCAATGCATTGAAGGGTGTGTGGCATGTTATCGCAAAAGAGAGGGACAGAAGGAGGGAAATAAGAGCAAGATAACGCAATTTTTCAGTCCATTGGACGAGGAACGTCATTCTCAAACGTGAATAAAAGAGAGGGATCTGGTCCAAGGACCCTGGGAGGATAATTATCGTGGGAGAAAAACTGTGGGAACTGAAGCGACTTATATTGGGTTTAGGAGGGAGAGTTTGTGAGGTGGTAGCAGGTCGGAATTCACCAGGAAACAAGGCCTTGGGCACGGTCATACGCACAGATTACCCATGTTTAGGATAATGGCTTCCCCTGCCGATTGCCGCATATGAAGGCAAAATAAATGTCGGATGTGAATACTGTACGACAGATTACCCATGTTTAGGATAATGGCTTCCCCTGCCGATTGCCGCATATGAAGGCAAAATAGGTGTCGGATGTGAATACTGTACGAAAAGGGCAGCGAACTGAGTTCCGCTTCTGACCTTTCGGTATTATTGTTCAACACTAAGATTGTATAGGCCGGAAAAAGGAAAAAGGGATGAGCATGGAATGGATGTTGATCCATTTCAATACCATAGCCGAAAGATGTTAGCTTGTGTATTTTTACAGTAAAGATACGAATCTCGGTCCTACGTTCTTCCGAGGCCAAGCATCAATTTCCGCCAGCTTGTCCTCCTACGAATGCCTACCTACATTGCTACGCATTGACGGCGACATCATGCGCTTTTCAACCTCTCTCGTCATTCTTTGCGTAACATCCCTTACGGCAGCGGCTTCATGGGGTTTTGAAGACGGGTCGGTTGCGATACAAGGCAAAAAGGCTGGTGCAGGGGGACAGAAAGTGAAGTAAATAATTTTGTGGATCATCCTCATTGAACGGCACTGACGTATGCTCGCGCACTCAGACTCGCAGAGAAAACGCCTTTGTCGAAGCCTTTATCATTGGGCCCTGCCGACAGTTTGAAGATTCTCCTTACCGTCAAAGAGGACAGCAAACCGAAACGTCCACACCAGGCTTTCCTCAATGTCAAAGACTCCAAGAGCAATCTCGAAACTTCGTTTGCATTGCAAGTCAAAGAGAATGGAAAGGGCAAGATGGAGCTAGTGAGTCCTCTGAATCGCCCGTTGAGGTGCAATGATTAATGAGTCGTCGCAGAGCCACAAGGACATGCCCTACCAATTACTCTCCTCGTCTGAACCTCTCACCGCCTCCCTGGTCATAGCATCGTTCAGGACGTCGAAGCCGTACAATAGCCACGCTTTCGATCTGTCAATAGAGCGAGACCCCAACTCTCCTCTTCCTAAGCACGAAAAGCCCCTGCGCTACGGGAAGCTCCCTGAAATCCACCACATTTTCAAGTCAGATCCAGCAAACGCGCCGAAGATCATTACGTTGATCTTCACAGCGGCTGTCGTGGCAGCGCTGCCTTTGCTCTTAGTAGCTGTAAGTCGTTGCACCCCTTTCGAGTGAAGATTGCTTACGCGGTTTTGGACAGTGGATCTCCATAGGCGCCAACCTCAACCACTTCACGAAAGCCTTCGAAAGCTCTCCGATTCCACACGCTCTCTTCTTCCTCTCGATCATCGCCATGGAAGGCGTGTTTTTCATGTACTACCTCTCGTGGAATCTTTTCCAGACACTACCTGCAGGGTTGGGCATCGGTCTGGTGACGTTCTTGAGCGGTAGCAGAGCATTACGTGAAGTGCAGCAACGGAGGCTTGCTGGTCTGCGGTAAAAAAATCTCAAAGACTCTGGGGCAAGAGGTGGATTTCAAAGCATTGTATACTATCAAGTTACACCACTTAACTTTATGAGGGCTGGAGAATGAATGGCATTTCCGCATCTTAACTGCAGCTGTTCCCAGTCGCCCTCCGTCCATGCTACAAATTTCCTCTAAGCGAACCTTACGTGCTTCACTCAGACTGCTGATATAATCAGGCTGGTTTCATACTCGAAACATGAGATAGGGGAACCCCCATTGGGAGCCCTTGACACCCAGCTATCCTTGTAAATTACCGCCAACAGGGCCTCTCATACTCTACCTCGCATTAGATCACAACCCCTATGCTCTTCAGCTGCTCTCCCATCTCGACAAGGAAAGGAACATATCCACAGTCTGAATCCCAGTCAGGATGCTACACGCTAGCCTCATTCCACTTTTCCAGCGCCGCAAGCACATCTGCTCTGTCAACGCGATACCGTCCATGCCACCAACCCGCCTCCTTTCAAATCGTCATGACTAACCTCCGTTTCTGCCTGTCATCTGCGATCTTCATCCCGCAAGACCACCCTTGAATTTGCTGGACCGTCTTTCTCGCTTGTTCTGCTCGTGTGGACGCCATTGTGTTGTATCATAAGTCTGCGTAAGTGCGTGTCCAGCCTCGGTCGTGCTTCGGGGCCAATATCTTTTTTCTTGCTGCCTGATTAGGTACCTTGGGCGTTCGGATATCCGGAGTGGTCTAGATAAGGTACCTACGCTTTCACGTTGACCTGTGAATCATGCTCCATCAAATTTGCCGCGATACGGAACCCCTCCCTGCATATCGAATTCAGGCAACCGTTGTATGGCATTAGACCTGCTACTTGACGCCTGCCTACCCTGTGCTTCTTCTCAAAATTCCTAGCCCTAGAACAAAGTATTGGAGTAGTGCACTCGGCCTCGTTCTACTGTTCGATGCGTAAGTAGGCAGGCTACAATGTCGGACCCATGTATATTTCTGATAGAGATTCCAGCCTTAGCCAGCTCCTCGCTGCCATAAGATGAAAGCGCAGAAGCATCTCCTACCACTAATTGGCATGCTCTTGACTTGAAGTTATGCCGTTCCGGCCTTTGTTGCTCACTCGAACAGCGTCAGAAATGGCACGTTGAATAGCCTCCACGTTGTGATGTTAACGATGCTGGGCATACAACAGAGGGTAGCACAGGGGCAAATATAAGCTATCTGGGCAAAGAACGGTGTGGGAGAGGCGAAACGTGCATATGCTACGAAGTAAGTGCAATAGAATTCGGTCGTATGTTCCGAGTACAGAGTAGGGGCCAGGTCTACAATCAGGCGAGACACTTTCTGGAGACCCAGTTTCTACGCTTAAAGTGTGTTCTCTAATCTGCGTTTGTGAAGTTCTGGAGGAATATACAGAAGATATATACGTGAAGTCAAGTCAGCCAACCAGCGGCTGCCACTGCTGGCACCTGAATAGAACCAAGTGCCACATCCCTTCCACAGGATTGGGCCAGGAAGAATAGATGAAGAGAAGTCGAAAAATTGGTCTTCCATATGAGACAAGGCGGATGTGTGCTTCCTAACGGTCGAGCATGTCAATATGAGAAAAACGATCAAGAGGGAAGCTCCTTATACACCTGTCGTCATTTTCGTCCTCTTCGTTGGTCTGGCCCGATGACTCGAGTGTCTCGAATGGCTAGAGGTGCTCGAAGCGCCGGCCGCGCCGGAAGTGCTGCATAGACTTGAGCTGGGCTGGCTCGAAGCGCTGGATAGAGTCGAGTTGCCAGGCTGAGTCGTATTGCTCCGAATGCCACTTCCGCCGAAATCAACCTCGACAGACCACAAGGCTCGACCCCATGCAACTTGATTGTCAGCACCAAATAGCATTGCGGCAGTCCCATCAGAGGTGAAAGTATCGGCCTCGCCCCCAACAAGAGTAGGGTATTTCGAGTTCGGTTTCGAATCATCCTTCCGAAACACGACGGGTTGGTCCCAGCGATACAAATCGGTGCTCTTGGTGTACGCGATGCCGTTGCCCCAGATGGAGTAGACTATATGCCACACCGAGTTCTTCTGGTCACGGATGATGCCGGGATTGGCACCTCCAATGGATGTCAGATCCCCGTGAGCGAGCGTGGTGCCCTCGCCATACAGTTGAGAAGTCACCGTTACCAGTGAAGGGTTAGGCGTCCAGACAGGTGTCATTTTGTTTGTCTTTTGTAATAGTGGGAACGGAGCGCGTCCACGACTTTCCGAGATCTTTGCTGTTGCGAACGCCGATGGACTTGTACGTGCACGACTTGGTGGTACATGTGTCTGTCTAGTAATCTTCGTTTTGCTCAAATCCAATCAAGCTGTTAGGGTCGGCACCTGGCTGCGATGTTTCCGAAAGGCGGTAGGCGTTGAATATCCAAACCGTTCCCTTGTCATAGAGCGTGCCATTACCGCAAAGGCCTGTCTCTGAAGCCGGTAGAATATTTACATCAGTGGGGTCAACAAGCAGAAAATTGGCATGGCCGTCGTGTTGGTATTCCACTTTAGGGTCGTTGTAGGGCGTGCTAATTTCATTAATAGAGCTACTAGCACTCGAAAGAGGTTGTTGGGGGTGGTGTTAATGATGAAATCAGCAGACTTATCACTAAGATCTTTACACAGCATGAGCATCTTACCATCAGGTACGTTGTGAGCATCGCCAGACCACGATTTCACTTTGTCCTCGAGTATCGAGAGCAGCTTTGGAGATCTTTGTATCGTGGCTGCAATAGCACCGCTGGCCAGCAGCATAGTGTGCAGGGCCTTTGACTTTACAGACATGGCTAATGGAGAGAGACTATTTGTTCAAAAGACGCGTAAGGAATGGAACGAGACGATGCTTGCGTCTTTAAAGAAAAGAGTGTCCTCTTCACAACAACTTCGATGAGAACAAAAAGAGACAGACAAGCCAGAGCAATTCGCTTCAACTTTATATTAATCTCAATGATAGTCCTTGGAAATGATTGAATATCTCGAGGGGTCTCAGGAACGGCTCGAAAAAGTCTCCCAGTAACACCTGGAGGTAGATGCCTGTCCGCTCTTACAACAGCACCAAAGATAATGCAAGAATCAAGGGAGCCGCTCTCGACCCGCGCCAGGAGTAGATTTGAACTGTGATATTGCGGCGCACTTACCGCTCACAAAGCAATGAGAGCGGTATCACGCTGTAAATTCGGGGAGAATCTTTGCGTATTTCTGAAGACAGCAAATTAGTCGGAGTAGGCCAACAACAGTATATCTGTACAACCCAATAGCCCATTCCATGTTTCTGCAGAGGTAGGATGCCATGACCAGTATCAATCGTCTTTTGAAGGGGCAAAAGAGGGGTTTGATGAAATGAAAGGAATGTTGATAGAGACGAAACATTGAACGGCTCAGTATTGGTGGTATTACGACCTAGGGGACTTTGCTGTATTAGGTAAGGTCGATAATACCTAGAGTAAGGTAAGGTATCAAAAGTGCAAATTCCGTGACGCCCCAAATCACCTCAAAAAACATGGGTTCCTCAACCTCCAAAGCAGCAAAAGCGGCCGCCGCCACCGCGCCCCGCCGTCAATACCCCAGACGTATCCCCCCTACCCCTGCAACCCCCACCGCACCTCCTCCCTCAGCAGGACAAACATCCGCGCCCAAACCGACTGTATACTCCAAACCACAAGCTACCGACTCTTACGCTCGAGAAATAAAAGACGAGTGTACGCATTCCGCCCCTCGTGCCTTTCCAACCACCCCGCATCATAACCCCCGTCCACTCTCCACCCACCGCCCTCTTGACCACACCGTACTACCTTGCTGAACTTTCTGGGGCAAATTTAGCCATAACCACCGACGGCGCAGACCCCGATTTCGCCGCCTCCCTCCGCTCCCTCGGCCCCGTGCAGCCGAATTCCACCCTCTCAAACACATCCACATTCCGCTCCACCTCTGTGCCCCAAAGCACCTATACCTCTCACGACACCCATCTCCCTCCGACAGCTTCTTCCCCTGCATCCCCCGCTCCTGCAAACCAGGCCCGCATCTTCCCTGACCCCAGTCAAAACGCTGCCTTAGCGGTGTTGACTGCGAGAACGCGATTGGCGGAGGAAGCGGAGAAGGAATTTGCAAAGGCGAGGGTGGGGGGGGAGAGCCGGTTTCTGGATGTGGGTACTATTAGAAGTGTGCTTGCGATGCGGGAGCAGGGGGTGGGAGAGGGGGAGATTGAGAGGAGGATGGGGCTGGGGAGGGGGGTTGTGGGTTTGCTTGGGAGGGTGGGGGATGTGAGCGTTGGGAAGGTTGATGCGAGGGATAGTGGGATATATTGAGGTCCAGAAGAGGTGGTAGGAATGATATATGTGAGGCGCATTGATGCGGCGAGTCGGCATGGATTGGCTACCAACTACAATGTCCAGCATCGATTCGCAGGTCAGAACCCGTCATATAAGAGCTGGCTTCGCTGAGGAGGAATATCGCCGCGCCTCTATATTCCTCGGGCTTGCTAAGCCGGCCGAGCATATTCTGTGCAGGCCAATCCGTCCGCCGTTCGGGGAAACGCTTAAAGAGCTCTTCGACCATGGCTGTTACAATATAACCTGGAGAGATGGTGTTGACGCGGATACCGTATTGGCCCCATTCTGAGGCGAGGTTGCGAGCGAGTTGGATGACGCCGGCCTTTGAGGCATTGTAGGCGGGGCAGATGAGGCCCTGGTGGAAGATGTCAGCAGTTGGGTTTGATGACAAGGGTAATGCAGCCGAAGGGGAATCAATAATGAAGGGGTGAATGGGACTGACTCTGTTGGCCATTGTCCCGCTCATGCTGGCAATCAAAGCGATACTGCCTCCGCTCCCAAAGCGTATCATTTGCTTTGCTACCGCTTGAGCTGTCATGAAGACCCCTGTGATGTTGATCTCGAACATCATGTTTGCGTCTTTGGCCGTATAGTCTAATGCTGGGGTTTCCTGCTGGATCCCAGCCGCCGCTATCAACCCGTCCATTCGCCCATGCGTATCTCCAATGCTAGAAACGACTTTGTTCAGTCCCTCGACATTCCGTACATCGATTTGTCGGTAGTAGAATGTTGTCCCTAGCTCTTCCGACGCCCTCTTTTGTACACGGTAGAAGTCTGGTGATGGCTCTGGCAATCGATCGAGGGCATAGACAGTTGCGCCGGCTTCGAGAAGTGCTTCGGCTTGGGTCAAACCCAGGCCTCGAGCTGCGCCTGACACGAGGACGACCTTATCTGTGAGGTTGAATTCGGGAAGCCTCTTAGTCGTGCCCAAGAAGCTTGCTGGAGCGGCATTTGTCTGTACGTTCTGACTGTCTTGAGGGGGTGGATCAGGTGGCTGTCGACTTGGTGTCTGGGGATCGTTTCCTTTAGGGGGGTTCTCAAGAGTTGAGGATTTTGCAGTTAGCCTAGTAGTAGACAATGACCTAGTAATATATCGGGATGTTGGGCGTGAAGCACATTTAAGGATAATTGGTATCCTGTGCGTGGCTACAGCCATGATCTTCAAAGGGATCCTGGAATTGACAGTGGAACAAGCTTCAACAATTGAATGGATGGAGGAAGATGGGAGAGAGCGCAAGTATAGATAGTACTTCAACGAAGAACTTCTCTCTATCTCGACGAAAGATGTTCAACAGGAGAGTTGGGAGGACCAGGTATATAATCAAATGGAAAAGTTCATGCAGACCGTTCACAGTGTGATCTCCGGACGCGGGATCGGATTGCGGATTCCAGCCCGCTGTGTGCTCATTGATTGTGGTGCACCGGCTAGGTACAATACATAAATAGGTAGTTTATTTATGAGTATCATGCCTCCAGCATGCTATCTCACTGGGTCTGGGAATGACGGATGCAAAGGAAGAGTAAGTTGTGCGAAGAATAGCTTGGATGGAGATTTGTGAAGCCGAGGAGCCCACATTTAGTTGCAGATCGGTCTACCTTCCTCAATCAGCGAGCGCATCTTTCAGCGATGATTGTGGAGTACCACAGTACCTACCTTATGTTATCGTAAGACCTGCAAGAGACAGAGGCGACCTCCGAGAGCTTTCTTTGCACTATGGAGCCTCGCTACCGTTCACTCATCCTTCTGGAACAAGGAAATCTGGATCTGCAATGGCAGACTCGACGACAAAAGCATGGCAGGAGATTGCCAAAGAAGCTCAAGATTACAGAGATGCAAGCATCCAAAGCGTTGAGCCAGCAGTACCCAAGATTCCGGCAGATTTACCCCTGGATGTCACGGATGTGCCAGAGGAGCTTATATCTCTCCGAGAGGCCTGGCTCACCCAGAAACCGCCTGAAGAACTTGTCAAGTGGGTAGCTTCAGGGAAATACACTGCCATTAGTGTGATCACTGCCTTCTTGCGGCGAGCAGGGCTAGCACAAGCTCTGGTGAATGGCTTTAGATATTGCCCTCTGTGCCAATGCTTACAGTGATAGACCAACTGTGTCACGGAGCTACTTCCCACGGAAGCGATCGAACGAGCCAAAGTCCTCGACGGCTACCTGAAGGAGAATGGCAAGCCCATCGGACCGCTGCACGGCCTGCCTATCAGTGTCAAGGAACACATTGGGATGGAAGGCTTAGGACTCAATGCAGGCTTCATCGGGTGGAGGAATCGCAAAGGCAAACGCTCTGCTCACACCCTGCAGATATTGTGGGATGCAGGTTGCATCTTTTACGCCCGTACAACACAACCCCAGACTCTGATGCAATTGGAGACGTCAAGTAATTTCTATGGTGTGACTGTCAATCCTTTCAACCGCAATCTTACCTGTGGAGGTAGTTCAGGTGGAGAGGGTGCTTTACTTGGAATGCGGGGAAGCTGTCTCGGCATTGGGTCTGATGTTGGAGGGAGCATAAGGTCCCCCGCTGTCAATTGTGGTGTCTATGGCTTTCGTCCCAGTAGCCATAGGATCCCTGTTGATGGTTGGATGGGTACTATGGGAGGTCAAGGTAGGAGAGGATTCCATCTCATTCAATCTATGGACAAAATTGACGCAATGCCCAGAACAGGTTGTGGCGGTGATGGGCCCAATGAGTACTTCACTTGAAGGGATCAAGCTGTTTATGAAGACAGTGATTGATGCCCGCCCTTGGATCACAGAGCCATCTCTAGTACCAATACCATGGAATGAAGTGCCCTTCTTCGGACCCGCCGCAACTTTTCTGAACCTTAAAAAGAAGCTGAAAATAGGAGTGATGTGGCATGACGGAGTTGTTCAGCCTCACCCACCAGTCACACGAGCACTTCGAGAAGTGGTCGGGAAATTGAAGGAAATGCGACCACTGGAGATAATTGATTGGACACCCTACCGGCATGACGAAGCCTGTAAGAGTTTTCCTTCTCGCTCGTTTTTGTATATATACTCACACCAGCGCCACAGGGCGCATAGTATCATCTCTCTACTTCCCTGACGGCGGCGCGGAAATCAAGGCCGCCGTGAACCAGTCCTCCGAACCCTGGCGTCCACTCTCAACCTGGATCCTCGACCAAGTCCCAAACCTCCATTCCCTCTCCATCCATGAGCTTTGGCAGCTCACCAAGGCCCGCGAAACTTACCGCAAGAAACACGCTGAGCTCTGGAATGACACCGCTACCGACAAGAACTCACAAGGTCCCTCGTTGCATATGATGGATGTTATCCTCTGCCCTGCCGGTCCAGGGGCCGCTCCAAAGCCAGACGGGGCCAAGTATTGGGCCTATACCAGTCAATGGAATCTGCTCGATTATCCCGCATTGGTGTTTCCAGTCACAAGGGTCAATCCAGCGGTGGACAGGTGGGAGGCGGGCTTTGAACCGTTGGGAGAGAAGGACAAGGAGAACTTCGATGCTTACAAAAACGCTGAGGAGTATGCAGGCGCACCAGTGGGGCTACAGCTTGTGGGGAGGAGGTATGAGGACGAGAGAGTGAGTACTATCCGTGTCCTTTTGTGTTCTTGATATGCCTTTTCGTGATATTTTTAAAGGAGGCTGCTGACGGTGGCACTAGGTCATTGAAGCCGCAGAAATCATCACGAAAGTGCTTGGGCTGCCGTTTACCGAGTAATATGGAAGGAAGAGCCCAGCCCCGAGACCGCACACCTTTGGCGGTATTGGGCATCTTTGCACAGGCCCAGGACTTACATTATTGAAGGTAAGAACGGAGTCGGATTCATCCCGTTCATCCCATACATCTGATGAAACCATTGAAATGCCACGGTTTGGTAACAAATGAGACCCCGAAGCATGGTTTAATGAGTGGTATGCTTATGAGAGGACGATGAGGCTGTGGTTTGCATTCAATAGACAGTTTCAGTATTATTACAGAAGCAGAACAAATTTGCATGCAGGACAGCTTGCCATGCGCACGACGAGGGAGTCATGGCAATGAGCTAGTGATGTCGCGAGAACCCATTCGCCTTTCGAATCCGCTCTCATCTACACATCTGCATGTATCAGATACCTTTCTTAGACCTCAACATACAATATCCACTTTACGCAGAAGCTCTCGCATACCCAATGTAATCATAGATCTACCTAGCTGCCTAACTACCCACGGAAAGGGTGTGGGTATCGTGAAGGGGTTCGTGTCAAGACTCCGCACCCGTCCGACGCGCAGTCGAACGCACGCACATGGAAATCCCGTAGATGAAAGAAAGAACCGAAAAAAGCAGATCTGACCTTTAGGTCCACGCTATGCCACCCGTTAGAAAGACAATAGGCCGCCCACTTCGCTATGCAGATATCCCGCCCTAACAACAATCCCATGAGGTGAGAGAAAGGGGGGAAGGAAAGGAGATGCAGCCGTCAAGGCTGATGGTTGAATGAGTGCGTGTGTGTGAGAGTGTGTGGGGCTTGGGACGACGTCGGCCACAACGAGAAAGTACCTCAGACCAAATTCCCATTCACATTGACCTCAGCCCCATCGGCCTTCTGCCTCAGCGCCTTCGCCAGCATGAGCTCCCGCATCCAGTCAATACGCTCATCCCGCGTCTTGACAGCGAAATGATGCGTCTTCCCCGTCGCGGCGGAGAAGACGCCTCTTTTCTCGGCGGCGGGCACGAGCTGGAAGCTAAAGGCCGAGGCATCGCCCTCTTTCTTCTTGTTGCTCAGCTTCAGCGTTTTGAAGGCCGTGTTGAGCTTGTTGGACGCGAGCGAGGAGCACGCCACGGCGTACTCGTCCACGTCGATGCACTCGATGGCGTCGAGGGTTTTCTCGTCGCGGTGCATGGCCAGCCGGGTTCCATTGAGGCGGAAGTGGTTCTCCTGCCACTCGTGCCGCAGCATGCGTGTTTTGCGCTTCTTCATGAAGCCCTCGTGGTTGACATCGGTGGCGGTGGGGGTTTTTTCGTCGGAGTTGTCGATGGGGGAGAGGGCTGGCGGCATTGCGAAACTAGGGTGGCGGCGGGAGGCGTGGGAGGTGGAGCGCTCCAGGGGGGTTGTGGTTGAAGGACGGCTGATGGGGGAGAAGGCTTGGTTGCGGTAGCCGGCTCGAGAGGTGGAAGGTGAGAAGGGGTCGGTCCCGAAGCGCATGTCTGGGGGAACGGATTGGGACGCATCGCGTTCGATGCCGTTGTAGGGAATTGCGGTGACGGGGACGTCCATTGCGGAGGCTGGGCTGGCGAAACGGTAGACGCCTTGGGAGTAGCTGCTGTTGCGCTTGATTTCCATTGCGGTCACTGGAGTACGAGTTTGACGGATGATGGTACGATCGAGATCGAAGTCGTCTTGTTGAGGGGCAGTGGGGATAGTGAGCTTTGGAAGTTGCCTCAGATTGCTGTGAGGGGCTTGTGTGTTGGAAGGAGGGGAGAGGGGAGGGAACATCTCGTACGGAGGCGTTGTCGGTTCCTCTGCAGGTTCATTAAGGTGCTGGAAGTCGAGGAATTGTCGGACGTTCTCCTGGGGATCCCGAGTCTTGACGGTTCGGAGGACGTCCTCATCGATGCGGAGTGCTGGGAGGCGTCCAGGACCCAACAGATCCGATGAGGCAACGACAGAGGGGACAGCTTCTGACGTTGGCCGCATGGTGAGCTCGGAGGGAGACGCATTGGCTTCCCCTAGTTGCTCCAGTTCCAGTGGAAATTCCTTCGCAATCTTGGCCAGCTTGCGTTGCTGCTTTTGCCATTTCGAGCAATTCTCGCCTTTGGAACAGTGATGAGGCCTAGGGAGGAGCTGCTCAATGGCGACGATAGAAGCGGACTCGGCAGGCGATATCACATCATCCGGCCTTAGGGCTCTTCGTGCTCGACGCCGCCCTAGTGTCTTCGACTTTTCTTCATCTGGCGTTGCAGGGTTTGAGCATTCGTTCGAGCGGAGCTGCTGAGTAACTCTGTTGAAGAGAGGCGGGGACGGGGAATGGCAGTCGTCAATTGGCGAGGTTGGCATGCTCAAGCCACTTCTAAGATTGCGAATCTCATCCCAGAGGTGATGCCGCTGGCCGAACGATGTGAAGCCGAGCTCTTTGAGATCGTCAAACTTCAGATGCTGGAGGATTGCGCCTGAGATGTCGTTTATGCGAAATTTATCAATGGCCGATTCATCAAACCCAGCTTTCTTCATCCAGCCCGCCACCTGCTGCGGCGTCCACCTAGCAAGGGGTACTCCACTCGGTGGAGCTGCATCAATGTCTTGTTGCACTGCAACGTTAAGATGGAATGAGGGATCAGCCTGCTTGGGAGAGTCGGTGGGAGACCATTCGAGGTAGATATCATGTTCTTGGGTGGAGTCTTGCGAGTGTCGGAAGAGATGAGGGCCCACTGGTCCTTGTACTGGTTTTGGTGGCCCTTGATCATCATGCACGGGCAATTGGAAGTTGAAGCTTTTGAAGTCGTTCGATGCAGGTGTCCGAAGCTCTTCGAATGTGGATGCTGTGGTGTCACTTCGCTTGCCGAACTAACCCCTTGTCAGACAAGACTCGACGCCGTTATTATATCACTGCGTACCGATTCCTCGCTCCTGCGTCCCGAATACTCTTCAAAGTCGCTGAAATCCTCCTCGAATTCGGTATCTATGTCGCTTGCATCGGACGCTGGCTGCGGGTTTGACGATCCCACAAACACCGACTGCACATTCGATTTCTGAAACATTTCGACTCCGTGCTGGTGGGAGGCCATCGGCTCATAAGCCTGAGAGCAATTAGCCATTGCGCAGAGTATAGTAAAGATTCAATCTTGGAAGCTTACCATCGCCATCGCGAGCAGTGTAGCAGGACTTATTCATTAACTGGATCCAGATGTAACACACATACAATTATGGGTTCCTTGCGGAATGATTCTATTTAAAAGGAAAGTTCAATTGTACGAAAGAAGAGGGAAAATTGGAAAGAAGAAGCTTTTTAGATGGTGGGCGCTTACATGTGATATACTCGAGATCAGAGTACTGTGCAACATTGCACCCTCTAGGTCAAGGGTTTCGCCGTTGTGCTACCTTCAAACGTTTTGGCTTTGCACCTTGCATACATAGCCCTGATCCGTGACAATGTGGCTTGTTGCGCACCGGTGAAGGGCTGCAATTCGAGGGACTATCGATAGTGGCATGGTTGAGGTGCAGGATAGCTCGAGCACCTGCATGAGATTTTGCTGCACTATTGCTGCTCACCACCAATGAGAAGCCGTGTGCACAAACTCCAACAGAGCTCTGTGCGGCGGCCTCAGCCTGTAAGCGCCTTGGAAAGGACTTTCTGGAAGAGAAGCTAAGTTGACCTAATAGATCCAAATATAGTCATATACACTCACAGCTTTCCGAGGATCGGCTCGCAACGCAACGGAATCCAAAAGCTTCCATCATATTCATGGCCGGATGGTCTAGGGCAGGAAGGCTTCCGTGTGGTATATCATGCTGTATTCTTCTTGATAGCATAGGCGTTGTTCTATGGCCATTCCCGGACGGCTTTTGATGAGAACGGGGAGTAAGCTAGTACGCACGCAAGCAAGGGGCGACCCCTGCGTGGCAATGGTCACGTTATCAAGCGTAGGAAATGTAAGTACGGAGAGTACCTATGCCATGCAGGACCGGGCACACTCCCCACAACGGGCACACTTCCCCACAAATGGACACACTCTACAATCACGTCCCAATTTTTCACGAGCCTCCCTCCTGCTACTCTGGTAACAGCTCTTATTGGCCTCGGGCGTGAAAACATTGTCCAATCCTTCGGATTTCCCACCCATCTTCAGCTCACATGACCGTATGCTCATGTCGCATCCCGTGCCTATCGAGACCAGGATCACTCTATCCGGGGGATTTGGTGGTCTTGTGGTCTTGTTCCTCATTTGCCATGGCAAATCTCTGACTCTGGCCAATATTTTCAGGAAGAGGACTCCTGTAGCTCTATGGGTCGGAGCAAACCGAAAGTAAGTTAAGCCGTAAGGCTAACCATCATGACCTTAACATGCGGTACATCATGAACGGACTCTGCAGGCTTTGACCGCTTCGACTGGCAGAGATGATTGTTGGCCATGTCACGAGCCCACAATTGAGTAAATCTGCACCTGGAAGGGTGATGGGGGTCTTCAAACAAATTGTAATGGGTGTATGAACTCCTCGCTCTTTGGATGGATAAATGTGACGAACAAAATGATAATTTCGCTTTGCTTTCATGAGATCTTGACTCGTCTTGCCAAAGACAAGCGAATGGTAAGGTGGATATGCTCGAACGGGATAGAAACTACTATTTAGTTAGGCAAAATGAGAAAAGATGCGATGGTTGCTGTCCCAATGATGGCGTCGGACGAGCTCTTTGCAACTCCTAGCCGAGCATCTCGGAGTTCATGATGCAACAAAATGACCGTGTAAGGATCATATTGACCTCTATCTGTCATTATTACGTGTCTTTAATTCCTTATCTTCTCTTCACTTATACTCATTTATTCTTAGAAACCCCCTCTTTCGACATTATCCTGCGAGCTTTCTTTGCTTCCACTCCGTGCGTCATTCTGCTAAGGATCGGCAGGAAAGCCCCTAACCAGGCTGAAATATCGACTAATTATACCTCTTTCTGCCTAATGCAGGATTCCCTCTCATCACATCAGACATTCCCCGCTTTCGCTTCTGCCTTCTCCTACTCGTTGGCGCCGGCGACCATGGAAACGGCACACTAGCTCCACATTTGCTGAGCGCGAAGGTTTTAGCCTCTCTCTTCCCGAGCTCTGTCCACCACTCATCCCCCTCTCGTGCACAAACACTGAACCCAGTATGAATAATACCTCTTCCCCTCGTTCCTTCATTATTATTCGCGGACGAATAATGGATGGCTGGTGGAAATAGGAGAGCGTGCCAACAAGACCCAACACTCATACACTGTTTTTCCGTTGAAGGGCTGCCTTAGTCAGGCAATCTTTGCCTGGAGGAGATAATGATGGCGAGCTGGTGGCAGCTGATGGGAATTCGTTAGTAGTAGCAAGCTTAAAAGCTCGGATCTTATGCTAGATCGAAATCAACACACGGGACCTGCCTCCCTTTCGGTCAAGCATGACGACTCAAGGCTCGGGGGGGCAACGGAAGGAAGTGATTCCTTCTGCAATCACTGTGACTGTGCCCATGGCTTGCATATTCGAATCGAGCGTTGAGGGCACTTGAGGCTGGTCGGATAACGCTACTGAGATGTGCTGCAGGGATTCAATCCAAGCTCCACTGTGCCGATTGAGTGCTTCGGCGCGTCGACCGCAAAAATAGTCTGTTCTACGCTGACTGGTCGATCCATGCTAACTTGATACTAGCAACCCCTCATCTTCCTGCAAGCCAAGATTTGCTGGGGGGAGCTTTTAGCGGACTGTCAATTTGGTTCCTCGTACCAATCGCGTTGCAGCCTTGTCGACGTGCTATCGGGCAATCAAAGCGCATGTCCAGATAATGTGAGTGTCGTGGGGCTTCATCCAGACCATGTTCATTTTTAGAACAAGGCTCCCTGGCCCTATCTCCAAATATATTTACTTATAGCTCAACATGCCCAAGTGTAGACCTTAAGGCCCGTTACGTTACACTGTTGAATTGTTGCTTCTCCTCCCCATCACCCTCACACATAGCCCCATAGCCAGCTGGTCAGGCTTTGGTCCCCTACTACTTCCATTAATCGCAAACCAGTCTCGCTGCTTGCTACTCTTAATACTCCAGGCGGTGCTTCACACAATCCGTTGCGCTATCTCACGTGAACATAATCCATCTCCTAAAGAAAGAATCTCAATGTCAGCAAAAATTGGAGGGCCTGGGGGCAAGTCGGCTATCATGGTCGCCCCAAAGCAATCGCCTGTAACCGGCGTACAGAAGAAGGACAGCAAAATGCATCGGAGGTCACGTTCAGGTATGTACCCGAGCAATTGATTTGCCAGTGTAGTGACTAATCCGAGTCACAGGATGCTTCACATGTCGCCTACGTAGAAAGAAGTGCGATGAAGCTAGAGTCCAATGCAGAGCATGCCAGCACCTAGGGTTGACATGCGAATACAAAAGGCCGACGTGGTGGGCTAACAATGAGCAAAGAAAGGCGCAGAAGGAGCGCATCAAGGACATCATCAAAGCCACCAAGACTATAGACAAGGTCAACCAGATGAGACCAAAGCGTGTTGGTGCGGACACTCCTCCCGGACTATCTCATTCCTTGCCAACATCTGCGACCTTTTCAGGTACTCCACACACCCGCGCACCCTCCATAGACTCGCAAAGTTCGCCAAGGTATCATGATTTCGGCCATCCTCCAATACACGATCCTTACGAAGCCTTCGGCCCCGCTCCTTGGGACACGAACCCCTATCACCAGCACAGCGGCCCTTACGAGGTCGACATCAAGACCGAAGGCACAATCTACGTCGACAATGTACCAACACGGAAAGACTCTTCATCATCAACATATTTTGCACCACCAGGCTGTCCTCCCTTCTCGACCGGGGATGAATGGATACATGAGGGAATTTTTGAAACCTCACACAACGGGATCTTTGAAAACACGGACATGTTTGCAGGTCCAGAAAACGAGCCGGAGCTCGAATTTGACCTCTTTGCGCACGAGCCACCGCCAGATTCGCAGTCAATCTCGATCGAGGTTGAGCAGTGCGATCAGTATTTGTTGGACCACTTCATCGACAATGTGCTCAGGCTAATGTTTCCCATCCTCGAAGCCCACCAACAAGGCTCAGCAAGATCGGAGTTCGTATTGCCTGCGCTTGCAAGTAATAAATGCTATCTGCATTGCTGTTTGAGTATCGCTGCCGTCCATCTCAAATGCGTACAAAGAAGAGAAGACGAGGAGATCAACACTGCTATCATAGCACATCGCGTCGCATGTGTATCGGAGCTTTGCACCGCATTGAACAGCAACACCGACCACCAGCAGGTCTTAGAGGCGGCACTGGGCCTCATAATCTTCCAATGCTACGTTGGTCGAATCGGTGACGGGCTACCAGACATCGCGTGGCACTCACACTTTCAGGCTGCTTTTGATATGGTTAAAAAGCTGCAATTGCCGTTTGCAATGGAGAACGTTGCTACTGGAAAAACACGACCACCATTGAACATGTGCATTACTTCGTGGATCGATATTCTCGGGTCAACAATGATCGGTCGATCACCTCAATTCGCAGACACCTACCGGGAAAAGAACATGCAAGGATCCAACTCGGGGTTATGCGAGCTCATGGGATGCGAGGACAAGGTCATGTACATGATCTCCGAGATCGCCTGTCTGGATGCACTGAAGGTCGCTGGTACGCTCGATGACCATCAAATATGCGGGCACATACAATCGCTAGGGCAACATTTGGACACCACTGAGCCTCCGCCATATCAACTGGACTATGCTCTGTCCGCCTCTGGCGCTGTGAGGCCAAATCATCTCACCGCGAACATAACTGCACTGTTCAGAGTTGCTGCCCGAATTTACCTGTTGCAGCTCGTGCCTGGTAAGTCGAGATTTGACGCATCAATGGTTCAGTTGGTGGCGCGGTTGTGTGGGCTTCTGGAGTTCGTACCTTCGGGACCCGATGGGTTCGATCGGTCGCTGGTCTGGCCACTACTCATTGGTGGATCCATGAGCACGCCGCAATCGACCTTCCGACGTGAGTTCGATGACCGCGTCGGACTGCTTGGCGAAGCCTCAGACTTCGGAAGCTTTGGCCGAATGAAGCATCTGCTCTGGGAGGTATGGCGCCAAGGGGACGAGGCGGAACGTGCGGGAGAAAGACGAAACGTTCACTGGCGGGACGTGATGCAGCAGATGGGCTGGGATTACCTGTTAATATGACAGATTGACCTTGATGGTTGGTCTGTCTGCAGGAATCATATTTCCCTTAATAATCTGCGCATCCTGGTCGGTCTTCTCTCAATTGTCTGCAATGGCGAGGTCTCCGGCACGGCTGGATACTGGGCGAGGTGATCTGGATCATACTTGGGTGCAGAGAGGAGGCTTAATGTGTTTGCTCTAATATACCCATGTCCTTTGTGGATTGAAGCCCGTGGCTATGGGCATGCAAGGCGTTGGAGGTTGGGTTTATGGGAAACGAGCTTGGAAAGCTCCAGAGGTTGAGATGACTCCCTCTCGAATGACATGCCACCTGTTGCTTGGAGACCACGTTTTCCAGCAAGGTAGGCTTTCGTTAGAAGCCGAGTATGCATTGGCATTCAGCGCTGTACATAGGCTCGATTCGCATGCAGTGGTTCACACTTGCATAGAACCTGATAGACAGCCCAAATGAAACTAAACATGACAAAATCACACTCTTGAGACTGAGTTAACATATCAAGCTGACGTACTGGCGTTCTAATACGAAAGAAGAAATCTAATCAGCTGGTAGATTTTGCCGCCTTCGACCCCATCGGGGCCTTCCGATCATCTCTTCTGCACGACACTTCAAATCCGCCATCTTCGCCTTGGCTAAGGACTGCCTTTCTATCCAGATGTGTCCTTTCAGTCTACTCCCATTCTCTTCTGAGGTGGGAACATTACCTTACCGGCCGCCATGAATATCATACACGAACACAACCAACATGGCCTCCAAAACCGAGGAAAGGCTGGCTACAGCACTGATATCGACGAGATACGGGATAGAGAGTACCCTATGCTTCAAGGTGAGTATCCCCCACAAGCGATGACCATAACATGCTCACAGATTATTCAGAGACAACTTACCTCGACCATGCCGGCACGACTCTCTACCCAAAATCCCTTATGGAATCTTTCACCAAGGACCTGATGTCTAATCTCCTAGGGAACCCCCATTCTGCCTCCTCATCCTCTCAGCTCTCGACTCGACGGATAGAAGATGTACGACTGCGTGTGCTTGACTTCTTCAAGGCTGATCCAGACGAATTCGATTTGGTCTTTGTTGCCAATGCTACCGCTGGGATCAAGATGGTTATGGAGGGTTTCCGAGAACATGAAGGGGGGTTCTGGTATGGCTACCACAGGGATTCACACACCAGTCTCGTTGGGGTACGGGAGACTGCAAGAGCTGGGTATCACTGCTTCAGAAATGATATGGAGGTCGAAGAATGGCTAGGAGGTCTGGATCCTACCGAATCAATTGGAGTAGAGGATGCGTTGGGTCTCTTTGCTTATCCTGCCCAATCGAACATGAACGGGAGACGGCTACCATTGTCTTGGCCCAAACGTTTACGGCTATCGAAGCTAGGTAACAGAGTCTACAGTCTTCTCGATGCTGCTGCTCTGGTATCGACATCACCTCTTGATCTCAGTGATACCTCTGCCTCGCCGGACTTTACAGTGCTGAGCTTCTACAAAATCTTTGGCTTTCCGGATCTAGGTGCGCTGATTGTTCACAAAGAGGCCGCAGGGCTGTTGCAACGACGGAAATATTTTGGTGGTGGTACAGTAGAAATGGTGGCCTGTGGGAGAGAGGATTGGCACATTCAAAAGAACGGAAGTGTTCATGAGCGACTGGAGGATGGTACACTCCCTATTCACAGCATCATCGCTCTTGATAGTGCGTTCGACGTCCACACAAGACTCTTTGGCTCTATACAGTGTGTTGCTTCTCATACGAGTATCCTGGCAGAGCGTTTATACCAAGACCTTAATGCCGTTCATCACTATAATGGGGCCAAGGTCTGTGAGATGTACAAGGACGAAACTTCTTCCTACAGTGACGGCAAGACTCAAGGCCCAATCGTTGCCCTCAATTTCCGCAACAGCGAGGGTGATTTTGTTGGCAATACGGAGGTCGAGAAGCTTGCAAATATACGGAACATTCAGCTCCGAAACGGAGGTCTCTGCAATCCTGGAGGTGTCACAAGCTGCTTAGCATTGGCACCGTGGGAGATGAAGCGAAACTTCTCTGCTGGTCACAGATGCGGGAATGAGGACGACGTCATGGGAGGAAAGCCGACTGGTGTACTGAGAATTAGTCTTGGTGCCATGAGCAATATGCAAGATATCCAAACTTTGATCGGTTTTATTGAGGAATTCTTCGTTGATCGACGGGTTAAAGCAGACCCTATCGTGAGATCGCCGTCCTCGACCAGTGACTTTCATGTTGAGAATCTGACCGTCTATCCCATCAAGAGCTGCTCCGGCTGGCCTGTTCCATCAGGCACGTCTTGGGATGTGAGAAGTGAAGGCCTGGCTTGGGATAGGGAGTGGTGTCTGGTTCACCAGGGTTCTCGGAATGCCTTGAGTCAGAAAAGGTATCCTTCGATGGCCCTGATACGGCCCAGCATAGACCTGGAAGAAGGCCTACTCCGTATACAATACCGTGGACCAAACTCGAACCTGCTCACGTGTGAAGTCAGCGTGCCTCTCTCAGCAGATCCCACTGTATATCAACATCCCAAAGCAGGATCGAAACTCCCAGCCTCCCAAGTATGTGGAGACGACGTACAAGGTGAGACGTACGCATCTCAAGAAATCTCAGCCTTCTTCACCTCCGCCATCGGAACTCCTTGTACATTGGCCAGATTTCCTCCCGTAGCTACAGGCCTTTCAACGCGACACTCGAAACCACACTTGTCTCCTTCCCTCAAGAGTAATCCCGCACCTCTCCTCCTTTCAAATGAAAGCCCCATCCTCACCATTTCTCGCTCCAGCCTCAACCGGCTGAACGAGCAGATCAAACTCAAAGATGGCAAAGCGGCCCACGCCTCCGTCTTTCGTGCGAACATCATCGTCGCCGAAGATCCGACATCCAATCCTGGCTCCGAGCAACCTTATATCGAAGACACTTGGCGATCTTTGCATATTGGCGACGGTATGGAGTTGGATGTGCTGGGAGGGTGCCGCAGGTGTCACATGGTTTGCGTAGATCAGACGACGGCAGAGAAGAACGAGGAGCCTTTTGTGACGCTGGCGAAGACGAGGAGGAAGGGGGGGAAAGTGTATTTTGGGGTGCATACCGCGCTTGCTGGAGGGCAATGTCGGGGGATGAAGGTCAGGGTGGGCGAGAGGGTCGTGCCTGTTGTGGCTGAAGATGAGGAGATTGGAGAAAAGTGACTTTTTGGGTATGGAGCATATTTACAAGCGTTAATACTTGGGAAGAAAAGGAAGCCCTGGAAGCCCTTCCAGAGACGCACGAGACAAATCAGTTTCTCATCGCCAGCAGAAAATCGCTACATGATGTAACGATGTTCTCTTCACCACTCAAAGCGCTCTATCGGTCAACTCACGAGCCTCAAAGACCCCGAATCATCGACCTCGAAGCCTGCAACAGCGAACGAAGGCGACCTCGCCACATCCATCTTCACCGCACAAAGTCCACCTTTCCGGCAATCTCGCCACACATTGCCAGAGGGCATCTTAGAAACACCAATGAGTATCCAGCGCATCCTCGCAAAAGCTCTTGAACAGATAGGCGGGGAAGTAGAAAGGGTCTGGTACAAGAGAAGATGTGCTGTGCAAACGAATCCAGCTTCTCATAGAATTCCATGCAAAGAAGGGCCGCAAACAATGCACGAAGAGGCACGAAAAACGGCTCCACATGCGTTGCACGGAGTGATTCTGGGAACGTATAACCTATCCACCCTCCCAATCCCATCCCCATCCCTCTCCCCAACGTATGCCCATTCATACCAAGATCAATACTTCAATACCAGCATCCCCCCCCAATCCCAATGCCAATCCCAATCAATCCCACACGCAACCCTCCCAAATCCCAAACCCCACATCCAACCAAAATCCATTCCCCAAACCCATCCTCCAAAAGCCCACCTCATCATCCCCTAGACCCCCAGAAATCCCAAAATCCCAATTTCCCCACCCAGTCATTCCCCAGAGCAGACCCCTAGGAAACCGAAAACTCAGGAATCCAAGAACCAGAAACCCAAACATAGAAAAGCCCCCCAAATCCACGCCGCACAACACACTATTCCATATCCAGCCGAGGGAGCCAAGCCCGCCAAGACCGACCCCTCCTCCCCTCGTGCCCGGATATTTTTAGCTATCCCCCTTCAGGCTTCCCACCAACGACGATGGTATCCCCTGTCAGCAGGCTAGCGCGGGCGCTTAGACCATTTTCGTTTTTTGTTCTTTGTTCTTTCGGACAGGGTCTTGGAAGGGGACTGAAGAGGGAATGGAGGAGGGGAAGGCTGGCTGGCTGGCTAGGGGAAGCGGGGAGCGGGGAGTGGGGAGTGGGGAGTGGGGACTGGATGGAATAGGGGCGGGATGGGATGGGATGGGATGATTGATGATGGGGGATCGCGTGCTGGTTTTGTGGACGAGGGGGTGGGAGAGGGGACGGGGGCCTCGGGGTTAAGATTTAGGAAGAGGATGGGGTAGAGTTAAGGATGCTGAAGAGGAGAATTTCCTCTTTTCCTCTTTTGGGGGGATTAGGCTTTGGGGGATTCTTCGAGGGTGGAGGGCGGGTTGGAGGGATGCACGGCGCGACGAGGATGGGCTGTGGTGGGATCTCTGGGCATTGCTTTGTTGTCGTGTCTGTTTGCCTCACGGCCTGCGGGTCTCCTGCACGATCCCCCACTGTTTCAGGCTGTGGGAGCGCGTTCGCGTTGTTGTGATTTTTCGTGCTTGGTGCGGTTGTCGTGTTGATGAATGAGTGGACGACGGTACGTGCCAACGCAGCCAACGATAAACAAATACATGCAGGTCCGAGGAAATGGTCATCTTGATTCTCCAAACAGGATAGGCTTACACCCGCACTGGTATCATGTTACCTCCCCTTTCCCCCTGCCCGTCCCATAAGCAAATCCCATGTGCGCCAGCTCCCCGCTCCCCGCTCCATATAACCCCAAAGCTCCTCGCCCCAATAAAAGTTCAAATAGAAGGTAGTGTAGAATAGAAGTTAAATACCATTAATGGTCGGTAAGAATAGAAGTTGAAGTGGTCGCAATATCAAACTGGTCCCTTACCAGCCGTCGCGCCGCCTGTTGCGTATCCAGATCCTCTGTCCTAGGTTCCGTCAGTCGTGATGAGGTGGGGTGACTATTTAGGCCGGGATTTGTGATGGCGCTTAGTGTGTGTGGTGAGGAGTGAAAGAGCGAGGGAGCGAGGGTTTCAATGGATGGGATAAAGCGAGCGTGGGTATCTGAAAGTTCGAGTGAAAGAAGTGGCCATGAATCAAAGTAGGCAAGGAGATTCGTCTCATGAACAGCCATCGGAGGGCGTGTAATAGGTGCGCTATTCCAAACGCCTCTTCTTTCCCTTAGGCGCAGGATCCAGCGATGTGCTTGTAAATGTCACCGTCCTCCTGACAACGTGCTTCACACACACAGATTTTTGTGGGTGTGTGGCAGAGGCTGGCGAAGCCATCGGCATCGTGCGCTTCCCATCGATATTCCAGTCCGCGGGTGAAAATGGAGAGCGGAGAGCGCTACTCTTTGGCGAGTCAGTCGCCGGTGACCACATTGGCGATTGTGGAATGCGCAGTCTTCGGAGAGAAGTGGGTGTGCGAGCAGAGTTTGGTGGGCGCATGAAGGGAGAGGGAGGGATCATGGGTGCGGAGGAGGAGGATCGGCCGTAGCATGCAGGGCTGGGGCATGAGCAGCTCACTGCGCTGGAAGGTTGGGTGATGGGTGTGGATTTGCCTGAGTAGCGGTCGAACATAGGGCTTCTGCTAGTAGAGGGGGTGGAGACTGCTGGGGAGAGAGCTTTGAGGAAGTCGGTATAGGCGGTTGGGGGCGTGGAGGGTGTTTTCAAGTCGTCGTCTTCTTGTTTCATGACTTCGAGGCGGCCAGGCAAAGGGCTTTTGGGGAGCTCGGAAGGGAGGATTGGGAAGGTAGCCGACTTGGGTGTCTTGAGTTGGGGCAAGGTCGGCTTGGGTGACTTTGGAGTGTGGATGGTAGGAGTCGGAGGGACAGGGGGCATTTGGTCGGTGGAAGCCATGGTAGCTGGTGGTGGACCGTCAGTTATTGGAGACCATGTATGTCAAATGAATGACTCGAGAGACACGATCCGACGGCGATACCTACAGCGACGTTGTGAGTGACAGCCGTGGCAGGAGGGATGGGAGGTTTGCAGGAGAGTCACGGGCTTTTGAAGGCGAGTGAACATAGAGGAGTCGGCACGTACCCTTAGTGGTGGCCTATGGTAGGGAATTGATCGATGCGTGGTGCCGGGTGAGCAGTAGCAGGCTGCGGCGACAATTGGTATTCCGGAATAGCAGCAATGGGCCGGGCGGTTACAGTGCGAGAAGAGTGACTGAGGACAACAACAAGGGACCGGTTGTGTTTGTTGCTGGCGAGAAAATAGCAAATCGTCAAAAAAGACGGAGCACTGGTGCAGCAGTGTCGCAGGAGAGTGATGCAACCTGATGCAACGAGCACCAGGTTTAGAAGCACTGCTAACCAATTATAGAATGGTCGAGTATTGGGATCGGTCCCGAAAAAAGAAGAGCGACAAGGGTGGGAGCGGTCCAGGAGGCACTATGGTCGTAAAGGGTATAGTAAGTTGGAGAGGGGAGGACGAATGATGGCGAATAGCGATCTCGTTGGTCGTGTAAGCGCTGAGGATGCTGGTTACTTCCTCTTCCTGGCTTTTGCTGGAAGGAAGAACAAGGGATGAATGGATGATAGAGGAATAGCTTGACGATTCGCTGTGTGATTCGTGCCACCGTCGTGCAGCTGACAAAGAGCTACTGCGGCCGATGATTCGACCAGTTCTCTTCCATATGCCCCCCGTCAGCGTCACTCATCAACACAAGTCGCAACACCTGCCGCGAGCATTGGGCAATCATACCGACGGCTGGAGGAAGCACGTTCCGACAGGATAGTCGAGCACTAGATCAAATTGGCTGATGTGTGCTCCGTGCTGCAAGGGACAGCAGGGCCGGGAACGCTGTAGCGCTGGTATATTTATCGTAGCAGGGAAAGTGGATAGACAGAGGGCTTGAGGGACGAATTGCAGTCTTTGCAGAGCAATTCCCCAGGCTTATATATCCAGGAGCTGGCATGACACCCAGCCGCCGGGCATTCTTTGCCTTGACACAAAAACCAAGCCACGTAGTTCTACCCGTGACACAAACAAATGGCCATGAATTTCCTCGCGCGCGTTCAAAGCTTCTCCAGAGGATTCAATGTCTTGCTGGTATTCTAGGAATGCTACGAATCGGCTTCCTTGGTGCTCCTTTGAGCCTCTATCTTCAGGCAGGGCAGGGGGGTTTGCGTCGGCGTCAACGGTCTGCCATCAGTGACCTCAGCGGCTCTGTTGATAAGGCCCAGGAAGATGGAGTGGGGAAAACAGCATGAGTGGCTCTCAAGGTGTACTCATCTCTACTCCCTATTCCTTGCTGAACAAGTCCTGGCGTAGCGCTTTCCCCGCAGACAGACACTGCTCCTACCTCGCCCACAGTCCAAGTTCATCTCACTGTCAGAACTCAGACGCAAATCATTTGTCTCGTCCTATAATTCTTGATGTCCCGTGGGATCCAATGGGTTGGTACTCATTATGATTGGCCAACTACATGGCGCTACACTTTATCAGAGTGATATGAATAGACGTCAAGTGATCTTCCCTCTCCGGGTAGAAGCCGCTGACCTTCTCCAATTCCACGTGTTATGTCGTCGGTCAGCTTACGCTCATCAGTCTGCTGGATCTGGGGAATTCGAGCCGAGTTACTTCAGCGCTTGAAGATCTATTGGGTCAGAGAGGTCGTAGAAAGCTTGGTAAATGGCTGCTTATGGTGTTTATATTATGATATGGATACTGTGGTCAACTTGTAGCGGCATAGTCCTTCTTGGAGAACTGCGTAAGCTGATGAAATTTGAAAGCTTGCCACGTGTAGGATTGCCAACAAAACAATGTGATTGAAACCTTAGCGCCAAAAGTCCTTTGCCGAGGGCGTATCCTATCATGTTGCTTGGCTTGTACTCATGTCACGAGTGTGCAATAAAGAAAAACCAGTACTTATTGTAAGGCTCAGGAAGGTGAGCATATTCAATGATCTGGCACCTGTGACATCTGAAGCTGGCCTTGTCCTCGGACACAATGGGTCCCAGATTAAGGGGGCTTTATCCCAAGTGGATCGATTCATTCCGCTCAAATTGGGACTATCTATCCATGGATGGTTGGGCCGAGTACGCTGATGCTCTGTGTTACTAGCAAGATATCGATGAAACTACGCATAAATAACCCCTGCTGTTGGGAAAGAAAGTCCTCGGCATTACTTTTTGTCAGACGTCCTAGGAAGAGATTCATTATCGCAAGTAATAGCAATGACCAACGGGATGACCTCCTTGGAATTGGGAATCAATGAGGAATCAATAGCTAATGTAGGCATAAAGAGGAAGCTCTTCCATCCTCCGAAGATGTACCATAGAGGGTGGCGTGCTGTATCTCCTCTTAGGGCTTCTGCAGTGGGTGGAATTGGAAGAAGCTCCTGCTGCAGGCTGCGGTCTTCAGTGTCGCAGTCCTAGTAGTGGTATGGATTAGGAGATAGTCAAGGCCCAAGGGGATCCGCTGATAACAATTGTTCTCTTGGATCAACGAGTGAGGTTTGCAACGATTTCAGATCACTTGGTAGGCATGCAATAGTGCACTTCCTCGCAAATTCGCGTCGGCATTGAGGATGTCTCGTGCACAGATCGCGAGACTTTCATAGCCCAGGAGGCGTAAGCATTTTGAGACTTCCTGGGGGTGTATTCCTCCGCTCCTGAATAAGCCTTTCGGTCTGTTGGTAGAGCCTATCGAGGTACTCCATAGTGCCAGCGTCCTTGAGCATTTTGGCGACTTGCGTCCCGGCCGAGATGAGTTGGAGAACGTTCCGGTCGTCCTTGGGTGGACGAGATTGATGTGCGGATGCGTGGCGCATCTCGAGAGAGTTCTCCAGAACTGTTACCAACTGCTTGATCTGTCCATTGTACAATACCCGCGCTGGTATGCGCCTCTTGGTTGCGAGTCTCTTGAGCAGGAACGCCCACTCGGTCCACTCCCTGTCTCCGGGTTGTTCCACTGGGCGTTTGTCTGCCTCCAAGGGTATTGGGAATTGGTACTTGGCAACGAACCAATACGCGCATTGGGATAAGCACTGATTTACCTGTGCAAAGACATCGTCTTGCTCCCTAGCATCGAGGTGGACTGGAACATGAGGAAGATCTCGTTCCTGAGCACTGATGGTGTTCATGGATGGCCTCTTGAGAAACTGTATGGGACCATCAAACTCGTCACGGTTCGAACGTTTTTGTGTGTGGTGAGGTTTCCCAGGTGGTGATGATTGAGCACTGGCTGTTGCAGTAGAAGGTCTTCTAGAGAGATCATCAGAATAGCTTTGCAGACCTGCATACTCGGTTGCCCTTGATGTTCCGATTGGGACAAGACCTGCTCTTGGCTCGTAATCATGATAGCCCTGATTGGAGGATGGTTCCCCATGTGGTCCATACCCATGGAAGCTTGGGCTGTTGACTGGGCCTGCCGGTGGCCTCATAGCGCCATAAGTCTCGCCGTGGTTCAATGGCTCGTAGAAGCCTTGTAGGGAAGGACTTGCGGGCACGCGCTCAAATGTTTGATCCAGAGGCACCAAAGGTCGAGCGTCAACTCTTGGAAGTTCCCTTGGAGGATACGGGGGTTCTTCCTGTGTGCGGATGCTGATAGAACGGTCGCCGCCGTAGGATTGATTGAGGTATTGAAATGAGCTGGAGCTTTTGAGGATCAGAGAACAGGTCTGTGTTTTCGACTGACGGGTAGTTACCTTCTAGATGACGTACGGATCGGTTCATGATGAGGGGGATTGGGAGGATAAGGGGCGAAACGGGGGCTTTCATGCCGCGTGAGAGGACTTCATGATGGTCAGTGACTTCCGCGTCGCAAACTTCCGGGGCTTTAAACCTTGGATCATACGGTCCACATGACGGAGGGTACGATAGATAGCGGTCTCGCTCAGGTCCTCTCGCCCAGGGGTCGGATTGCTGATAGTCCTTGGGAGACATTCTGGTCGACTTAGAGGTCAGTGTGTTGTAGCTGGATTGGATCACAGAGCGACAGTGTTAGCAGTATTAAGTATAAGAACGTCCGGATCTGGTGAAGCCATCTTCCAAGAAGCTCCTTTCCAAACACCCGAGAATGGCCACCAAGCAGACCTTTGATAGCGGTTTCAAGGGGCTCGGTATCCTAGACTCCATACAGGATTACAGAATGGATGTAGATCTTGACGCCCGACTCGAGCGGGCACGAACCCGTTTTGGCTCACCGGTCTCAACAGCCGTAGGATCTTTTTGTAAGGGTGAAGTCCGAGCAATGATCTTCATTCCCAAGAAAGACGTCTGGAAATTTGGCACCCAACGCGCTCATTCGCCATAATACCTCACCATGGAAAGGCACAAGAAATGGTCGGCATACGCCCAATGGCCGAGAGACGCTTCGTAAGCTGTACTAGTCAACATGACGTGCATGATGTCTAGCCAAACCCGTAGAAGGACGGAAATGCTGGGGCTGCAAGCGAAGACTGAAGCAGGGCTGACACAGGAAACAACATAAATCCAAGGGACATAATCAGCGAGAAGGCCAATGGACTGACACAGCTCTGCAGGGAATAACATTAGGGGTATCTCAACATGTCTTCCCCATGCAATCTGAAGCCATTCAAAAGGCGAATTGTCAGAGCCCAACATTCTGGTTAAATGTCACGATTGGGTATCAAAGTCTAAGATCGGCAGGCTGGACAGATGAATACCCATGGTTGGATTCGTGGGTATCTCCGCTCACACAACGATAGTCAAGACCCGGCCGGTACCCAAAGATTAGACCTGGTCATTATCCATTCGGTATTCAATGGACATCTTCCTTGTGATCATCTGCATCATCAAATGCAGTGTTGCTTTGCAATCTCATGTGTGGCTGCTGACGTCAATTTCAATTGCTGTTGACGGTCCACAGCCGAAGGGCTCCGACAAAAGTCTAGGTGCAGGATCATCAATCTTGACGCTGTCTATAAGACTTGACAATACTATTGTTCTTCGCAGAGTCTGCAGGACCGCATATGCAGTACTGCAGACTTCTGTTTGAGGTTATGGCACGACTGTATAGAGCGGAGTAGAGGTTTGATGTGATCTCCATACAAATGTACCTCCGAATAAAGGCGAGGGGAATGCTAGACGCGTCTGCACGCCCAACGTGCGCCTCGTGATTAAGCCGATCTCTGCACGGGCTCAGCAAATGATCGCCTCAGATATATGAGATGAAGTTGAAAGAAACCAGGATGTTCCTGGCCTATTGGAAGAGAAAAAGGTTTCACGTTAGCAATTGATGCCCGATCTAGTAGATCGTCACCTCAACCGCGGCAATCCCTTCGAGGCATTCAATTCACTCGGATGCTGGCAAATCATAACACGTCTGACTGTCTACGTCTACCACAGGTCTAGAATACACCGTTGCCACCAGTCAGCACTTGAGCATGGTGACCTTGAATCATGTTCTCGACGTCCCGAGCCCGCATTCTTGTTCGCCCATCTCAAATGCCACAGAGAAGAAATTTTGCATGGCAGAGTAGTGGAACAAGATTCCTCCGAGCACAGCCAGATGCCAGATATTATGACTGGCTCCAATATAATCGACCCATCCATGCATCCATCGTTCAGGAATCTGGATAGGTGGTCAGGCAGTATTAAGACTATGGCAGGGATAAGACTTACTTGGCCTGCATAGATAATCGCTCCAACAAAGTACACCATCACAGACTTCAAGATTGGCGCATAGAATGTCCACGCCCAGGCAGTGCCTCTTGTCATGCACAATTGAAGGACTGGCGCAAACCCTGTAGCTGCTAGGGAAACATAGAAAGCGACCCGCAACCAAGCCATGTCAGCCCGATTGAAGGTCGGGTGCCACGGCAATACAACTCCCCCAACACCGAGTGTCGCGGTTGCGATGATGTACGACCAGCGACTGATAGGGTCGCAGTAGAAGGCCGTGTATTCACCTGTCATAATCGACGCAGCGATGAGAAGTGAAATGCCAGTATAATCCACACATGCAAAGCGTTCCATAAGCGTTTGCTCTGATATGCTGCTCATGGTATGCCACATGCAGCTACAAACGAGGCATTTGCAAGCCGCGAAGAAGAAGGCGGCCGCGAAAAATATATCGGTGTTCGAGGATTGCGAGAAGTTGACCGATGTCGGATAAAAGTAGAATGCGATGGCAAGCACGATGACCAAGCCGATCGCGTGAGACCAGATATTAAACGATTCGTTGCTGAAGTTGAAGACGGATTTGACGCAGTCGACATAACTTTCAGAGAACCTGTAGCCCCTGGTAATATGTGGGTTAACTCGCCATGGATGCGGGAGGTCCTCGTATCTGATTAGGCGATGTTCTTTGGCTCGAGCTACCGCATCGTCGATGCTCTCTTTCAGAGATGCCTTTGCTCGGCGTGCCTTTTCCAAGCCTTCATCCACCACCTCCTTCGCTTTTTCATAACCTTCTCCCGCCATCCGCCAACCCCCGTCTATGATATCCGATATTCCTGCTTCACGCACAGCGAGCGCGCGCGCTTCTAATTCCGTCAAAAAGCCTTCCATCATTCGCATGCCAGCTTGCGCCTTGGCCTCCAATGTTTCTTTCGTGGCCAAGGCATCTTGGTATTTACTTTCCACGGTTTCGACAAGTATCTTCGCACGTCGCTGCCCGGCGCCAATTAGCTCGCCAGAGACATGAGAGCATGAGTCGCGGACAGCGTCGAGTGTCGAATAAGCACGGCTGATGCCAGCATCGAGCTTCAGATTCCCGTAGCTCTCGATCCAGTCCAACCGACTTTCGAGTTCTGAGATGAAAAGGTCCACCTGGAAGCATTGGTCAGTTAATAGTGGAGCTCTCCTACTTTGAGCGCACTCACTTTTACCCAAATTGCGTCCGCATCCAGATCAAAGGACTGCTTCCGTTCTGGCTGATACGAGTGGCGCCGCCGTTGGTGGACGGACCCAGGCGGGGAACTTGCAGTAGATTGAGTGCTGAACTTCGCCTCACGAGACTCAAAAGACAGAGTTCGTGTTGAGCAAGCCATGATGAGAAGAATTGGTGGCCTGAGGATGTGTATAGTGGAGAAGGAGAGGTTGCGGCCGGGATTTGTTGATTTGTGTAGAGAATCACGGGCTGGTAATGATCATTTCTCCAATAGGCGTAGCATCTCGCAAAGGCTGACCTGTAGATTCTGGGCTATGAGACAAGATTTCAGTACTCAAAACACGTGGACGGGCTGTGAATGGTCGTAGGACGAGTGGGAAAGAGAAGATGATGCGTCGCAATGCACGCCCCTCAGCCATCATCGTCGTCCAGCAGGGTCTCGCTCGGCCGACATTAAACCGAGAGAACCTGAGCCAAGCCGCTTTTGATCTAGCACCATTCTGCCATCCTCAATAATCAAAGTCCAAGGCTACATTCATTCCTCCATAGTCCTACCGGTCAAAGTACTTCACACCATGACTATCGAAAATTCGGACCCCATCCCCAACCAAATAGTGACCGATCCTTTCCTCCAATCCGTCCTCGACGCCTCCACCCAAACCCGACAACAATGCACGACCCTACTCGACCTGACCGAAGCGAACGCAATCTCATCCTCCTCCTCCCCCACCCAAGAAAGTCAACTCGAGCTGTCCAAACACCAAAAAACCCTCTACTCCTCCCTCGCCCAGCTGCGGGGTCTCAATCGTAACGCCCTACTCAAAGTGCGCAACACAAAGCAAACGACCGCCGAAGCCCGCCAAGAAATCGATCGGCTGCATCTCCAACTCCAGAATCTCTACTACGAGGAACGTCATCTACGAGGCGAGATTGCAGCGTGTGAATCTTACGAGTACGTTCCAACCCCCCCTCCAGTCTCTCTCTCTACAGCCAAACACTAACATCCACCTTCCCCTAGCCACAAATACCAACAACTCCCCCTAATCCCCGTAGCCGAATTCCTCACCAAAGAACCCTCCCACGCCGCCTCCGACGAGAAAACCCTCATGTTCGCGCGCATAAACCACGAGCTGGCTGAGCGGGAGGCGCTGGAGCAGCAGCGGCAGGAATTGCTCAAGAAGAAGCAGGGCTTGATTGCGGATAACAAGAAGAGGAAGGATGATTTGGCGAATTTGGATAAGGATTTGGAGACGTTCATTGATGTGAGGTTTCCCCCTTTTTGTTGTTGGTTTGAGGGATGGCGGTGGTGCTTGGGAGGGATGCTGATGAGATGCAGGCTGCGAAACCGATACAGAAGATATTCGAGAAGCAGTATTGAAGCAAGCGTACGAAGCATGGCGCTCAAGGAGCATTTTGCTTGGAGAGATACCCAATGGCAATTCATTTCAGTTCAATTCAATTCAATCTAATCTAGCCTAAACGGACATACATCCCCCCTAATCCTTCTCTCACTTAGTCGCATCTACCGCCTCCCACGCCTCACATGCCTCCGAACCCCGGGGCCCAAGTCGGCGCTTGGTGACTCTTTCGATGTCGCTGCCGCTCCATCAGCGGCTCTTCTGGTATTGTTTCGTTTGCATGGTTGGGATGGAGGGATACGAGAGGGGGAAGGTTGTCTATGCTTATGACGCATGGGGTGGAGTAGGTAGCGGCGGTGGCGGGGTTCGGCTGTACAGCGCTGTGGATGGAAGGATAGGTGTACGCCTGACCATCCGCGCTTTACGTCGCCGGTGGTGGCAGACCTCGTTCGATCCAATTCGTACTGCATCGATCCCTGGGCTCGCTGATACTGGGGATTTGTGTTTCGGGCACAAGCACCCTTGCCCACTCCCCTCCAACTCCTCATTCAACTCAACCATATGCTTCGAGCACCACCACCCCCCATTCGGACTCAGATACTCATGCTCCCACCGCCCCCCTCAACATCCTCCTTCAGCACCTCCAACGCATGCCCCATCCCCCGTTCAATCATCTCATGCGCAAACCCAATCGTCACCCTCACGGCCTTCGTCGCAAAGAATGATATGTCCAGGGTAGCGCGCTCGTGCGGCTCCAGGTGCCCCCAGAGGGTGGGGGGAGGGGAAAGTAGTGAGGGCGATGTGGGAGGTGAATGTGAGCGTGGTGAAGAGCTGGGTTGTGGCTTCGCCGAGTTTTGGGGTTAGGTGGCTGCTGAATTGTTGTTGGTTGTATTTGAGGTCTGAGAGCATGGGGTCGGCGTTGACATGGGCGTTGGGACGCCAGGCTAGGCTGAAGGTGCGGGGGGTGCGGTTGGGCGATTGGGAAGAGATAATCTATGGAGGAGGAGAAGAAGGAGGATGGGGTGGAGGAACGGGAGCAGGAGCTGGACGTCGTGGTGGCGGCTTTTCGTGGGCCGGAGCCATTTCCAAAGCGAGCGCTTGCAGCTGCTGCGCTAGGTTTTCCAAGTTGTAATTCCAGGCGTTGGACGGCGCGTCGATGCTTTGGGTTGTCTCTGAATTCGCCCTCTTGGAACGTTCGATAGCTTCGATGTCACGAGGATTACTCCATATTCCCCTCCATGCTTCTTCAGGTGCAGTAGCATCCAAACGTTCAATCGCGTGGGTGTAGGTCCCCGCATTGGTCCAATTATCACTCCGCAGTGCTCGCTCTGCATCAACTGCGAGGCTCTTTGAACTGTTATCAAGGACTTGTATTTCAATCTTCTCCTTCTCCTTTTCTTCTGGAATTATGGCACCACCGTTCCCTTTATCATCAATCTCAAAGCAGAGATAGAGGAACGGCTGGCCTTCATTCCCAGCCGCAATGCTAAGTTCCATATTCCAGCCTCTCTGAGGCCTGAAAAGATAGCCAATGCTTCCGGTTTTGCTCTCTTTCGTGCCTTGCATATCGTCGACGCGTAGGGTACATCGTGCTTGGCGTACTGGATTCTTCAAGTCCCGGAAATCAGGGTTCGAGTCGCAAAGCTGCAAAACGTGGAGGTTGAGGCGTTCACGGTTGATCTTCTCCTGGGCTTTTGGGGCTGGTCGACTTGTGGTGTCTGGCCTTTTGATGGGGTTCCATCTGACAATGTGGCTGCTCTTTTTGCGCCGGGTCTCTCGAGACTTTGGGAATCGTCTCGGTCGAGAGAGACTTTTTTTTAGAGCTGGAGCTTCCGCACATGCATGTTGCTCAAGCGCTGACGCTGTTGACAATGGTATATCGAGTCTGGCCCAATTCGATGTTGACATGGCTGCCATGATGACTTGGAACAGAGACGCGAAGCTGTGAAGAGAGGGATAGTCTGAGGAGTGTTGAAAGGATCGTCATTATCAGATGATGGCAGCTTGAGGGTGTTTGGATCCCACGTTGAGTACAGCATTTGACACTCTCGAAGCATTCAACGCACTAAATAGTACGGTCATCGCACAGGCACGGCATAAGATCAGAAACAAAAATTGTTTCCATACGCTACTATGCAACAGACATCCATATTGCTCATCATCAACGCATATGTAAGAATAGAAAAAGAAGATCAGATATCGCCCACCCTCCTGCTCCTTGGATCCACTCTCCCTGGAGATCCGACAAAGTTCCCCTGCGGTTTCAACCCAGCCTCTTCCAGCATCGCTGTTAACGTCGTGTTCGGCCTGTCGGAGCCAAGATGCTCAGGACTGTAGATCTTAATACTCTCCATGCTGGCCTCCTTCTTGAGTGAAGGCGTCTTCGGGACAGGTATACTCCTCCCAAGGCCGTCCACTGGCCCATTCCGGCTTCTCATTGTAGGTGTTCTCGAGAAGAGGGACCGTACCCTTGATGCTCGACCTTGGTGTCTTGATTCTGATTCGCGGCGAAGAAAGTCTGAGCGGTAAGTGTCGTTGCCTGCGTTGTATATGGGATCGGATACTGTGGCTTGAACGCTCGAGAGGTCGGGACTTTTTCGATCTCTGTCGTGGCGACCGCGGCCGAAGCAGCAGATCAAGAGAACGGTGAGGAGGATGCCAAGGACCAGACCAGAGAAGAAACCGACAAGTACGGCTGGAGCGGGAAATTGACTGCAATTCGCGTTTCCTCCTGTGACTTGACCTGATGTAATATTGGTAGCTGTATTACTTGGTGTAGCATTTGCAGCGGTTGTTGATGCAGAACTTGAAGTCGAACTGGTTGTTGGGGTCGGCGTAGCACTTTGGGTCAAGGACGTGGACGTGGGAATAAATGGTAGCGTACACTGGTCATTGACGCAAGACATGCCTTTCGGGCAACAAGAATCACCACACGTCGCCAAGTTGCCATTCAAATCTGTTGAGAACAACGGGCTAGTGGGATGTGCCGTTGCATTTTGTAGAGTGATATCACAATTCAGTGGCGATATAGAGGTGCAGTTCTTTGCATGAGGGCAGCATACTGCCGATTGGCCGCCGTTGAACGGAATGCATGCTGAGGTCGAGGGGCAGCAGAAGTTTCCTGGCAGACCGGCGCCGCAAGCCGTATAAGTCGAGTCTGGACAACTGAGGCGGTCACGTGGGAATAGAACCATTGCTGCGGACAGAGCGAAAGTGGTTGGGAGGTTGAATGATATCAAACATAGCGCGGCGAGCTTGAGGGAAGTGCTTTGTGCCATGGCGGTGTATATCGTGGCAGGGAATTTAGTGGATTAGCTGATTGAGAAGCAGATGGAGAGAGCGGCGGACAAAGATGGCAGGAGATGTAGTTTGACCGCGGGGTGGAACAAAGATGTCAAACAAAGAAAGATCTCGAGGTCAGTAGGCCAGCAGAGCAGAGAACAATGCAAGACCAGCTCAGCATGAACGCAAGACCAAGAGATATTGTGTTGTAAGACTTGAAGAAGTGAAAGAAGAGGTGGGTCTGGATGTTAAGGCCGTGAAGATGAGGATAATGGGCATTCATAGAGGTAAGTATGTCTAGGGCCGCACGCATCGCCATACTTCACCGTGCACCATGAATAGAGGTACGCGCCTTGGTCGGGTTTATTGGGTGGCAAGGCTGGACCTTCTGTAACAGGAGAAGAATATGCTGCGGCCATCGAGAGGTTGTCTGAGGTTCTGAAGTAGAGGTCATATGAAACAAAGATGGACTGGAGTGGGCGTTTATGTGTGAGATGGAGAAGGATGTTTGGTGGGAGAACAAGCATTGACTGGACGCGATGCAAGCTTCCAGATTATACGCTAAATGCAAAAAGGGAATAGCTTCATAATTATTCGAGGATGGAATTCCATTCTAATGAGGAGAGAGTAAATTTAGATTTCTGTACAGCATCAGCAGGTCAATTTTTCATGATACTGTCAATTCCTTCGCGGCAGCAGACCGCCCTGCGATCATGCCGTCTTCTCGTACAAGTCAGTGGTCACCCTGCGCCACCAATAGCCATCATACTGACCTTCTTTCTGCAGTGTCCATGTCGATACAACCCCAGACCGCAATGGCGGCGAATCCACAACCTCCCCCAATTAAGCCATGACGAGCATTTCCGGACCCACGGCGTTGGTGGGATGCTCTCCCCCGAATCCTACGACTTCGCCTGGTACCAATACCAAGGCTACCTCGTCGACCGACTCAATGCCATGACAGTCGGTAAGCAATTGCACTCAAACTACACGCACCACCTCCCCTTCTAGCACAGCCTTGACCCCGCCGAATGTAGACACGCCCAACTATGACAAACGCGCCCTCGACCTCCTCCTCGCCACAGCCCGCAACCCCAACGCCGCTTCCCTCTTTAACCACGCCTCAATGGCATGGAACAACCACCAATTCTTCACTACCCTTGTACGTCCCCCCCTCCCATCCACCCACCACTCATCACTCCACCCCCCTCCCCCACCAATCCCCAAGCTAACCCCCCCCCTCACACCCAGTCTCCCCACCCCACCCCCCCCTCCCCCACCCTCCTCTCCCACATCTCCACCTCCTTCTCCTCCCTCCCCACCCTGCGCACCCAATTCCTCGCCACCGCAACCTCAATGTTCGGCCCGGGCTTCGTCTGGCTAATCCGGGACAAATCCGTCCGGCTGGACAACAAAGCCAACGACCCCGAACTCCGCATCCTGTGCACCTACATCGCGGGCAGCCCCCTCCCGGGCGCGCACCACCGCCGCCAAAGCACAGACATGAACACCGTCTCCAACTCTGCCCCCTTCTCCACCTCCTCCTCCGATGGGTTAAGAGCCGGTGTTATAGGACCCTTCTCCGGGTCCTTGGACTCGAAGTTGAGCCCCGGGCAGATCGCGGAGACGGAGGTGTTGCTCGGGGTGAACACGTGGGAGCATGTCTGGCTGCGGGATTGGGGGTTTGGTGGGAAGAGGGCGTTCTTGGAGCAGTGGTGGGAGAGCGTGGATTGGGATACTGTGGAGCGGAATGCGCAGTTTGGGAGTCCCGGGAGGGGGAGGGGGTAGGGACTGCTGCCGCGAGCGGGGCTTGGGGGGAAGGGTGGGAGGCGACGAGGACTGTTGGGAGGGGTGTAAGATGAAGGGTGCTGTTGGGAGGGGTGCACAATAATAGATACTGCCTGAGGGGAGTATATATATGTGGCGAGAGCGCGAGATGGACATATCCAGCTGTGCTGCACGGGAAGATTATCGAAGCGAGGATTTCATGGTGAGAAGGGTACTAAGCATAGCGTCCACAGACTTCGAGCATTGTGATCATCCACCTACCTACCATATACACACCTCAGCATCCCTTTGTCCATACCGTGTCCACGGCGAATCACACAATATCCACTCTAGCCCACAGATCCCTCACGAACTTTCCCTCTCTGCAATCCTGTACCAATCAATCCTCGACGTAGCGAGATCGAGCGTGCGCTTGCGAATGGAAAAGAATGGAGACCGTTGGACGAGTAGCGACGTTTCCTTTCTGCCAATGAGTATCTAATGCTACCAACGATGCCATGCCCTTCCCCTCCTCTCCCTCTTCCCAGCGACGCCCGTTCATCCCGTACGAAGCTATGATCAGGAACCGCTCGCTCGGCCACGCCTGCAAGGGGGGAAGTATCCCGTCTTCAAAAGAGGAAAGAAAGCAAAAGAAGCCTTGGTATCACGAGAACGGCTGCGTACCACCGGCGCATAGGCCACATATCCCTAGCACGCGTGAATTAAGATCCCCCAGTAATCGTCCATCCATGTCGTCCTAGCATTGTCATTCTCCCATCCATTCACTCCCCCACCCCCCCCCTTCGTCACCCTTCCCGCAAACTCACCACTCACTCGGCGCCTTGAAATCGCTAAACCCATGCACCAACGCCCGTCTCCTCTTCGCCTCATCCCTGGACCCGCTGTCCGGGCTCTCGGAGCTCTCGCTCTTGACCGTAGTGATGCTCCTAACACCGATCCCGCCGCTGACCTCGGTGGTATCGACGGTCATGCCGCCATCGCTGAGGACGCCATTGTCGCTTCTCACGCCGTTGTCGCTGCCCACGTCGCCCACACCGCCGGGTGTGGAATTGACCCATTCTTCGGCCCGCTTGCGCCCGATGCTGACGTCGGTTGCCTTGCCATTCACGAGACTCGTTTGTTGCCTAGTGGTGGGAATCGATTCCATAGACTGGCCCCGGACGCGACCGTCGCCGAACTGGCCCCACAAGATGGGCTTGTGCGCGTTCGGCCTCGCCTTGGGTGCAATAGGCGCCCACGTGTTCGGAACGACCCAGCAATGGCTCCTCGTGTGCTCCGCCTCCTCCTCAGCAGTCGCGCCTCGGTCAGCCCAAGGCACCACCCCTTTCATCTGCGGACAGAGATGGTACTGTGCGCTCTCCTTGTAGCGGAGGTTCGGAGAGTCGACGGAAATGGTGGCGAGCACTTGGAGAACTCCGTAGATGAGCAGCCAGCGGCCACGACGGGCTTCATAGGGGTCGATGGTCTCGACAGCGTCGGATTGCTCGAAACGAATGAAGTTCGTGACGAGGTCGGTATGCATATATTGATCGCGCAGGGTGTAGACATTGGAGGCTTCGGCATACGAGAGAGCCTTCCGACGGGTTTGCGCAAGGAGGTCAGCGGGGGATGTGGGTTTCTTGAGCGTGAAGGCGGATTTTGGTTTGGAGGTTGTGGGGACGGAGGAGGGCGTTAGGGGGTAGGGGTAGGGGATGTGGGGGAAGTTGTTGCGGGCGTCAAAGCCGAGGACGATGTCTGTGAAGGGAAGCTCGAACGTGTCGGCGCGGAAATTTTGACCAGAGCGGGAGGTGATGGCCCATTTTTGCGCTGGGCGGTATTCAGCTCCGTCGAAGATTATGTCACGGTCAACAAGGTAGTCGTAGAGGCCGTGGAAGTCGTTGGCGAGGCGAACGGTCATATCATGGGTTAGCCACGTGGCGTCGTCGGAGGGTGGCCAATGGAGGAAGGCATTCTCGTAATATTTGCATAGCCATTTCCTCAGCCTGTCGAAGCAGCCTCTGGCTACAGACGATGGTGCGCCTGTCGCCGGCCACATCTCGCTGAAGTCGAAGGACCGGAGCCAGCCCTGAGCACGATGGAGTCTCTCCTCGATCTCCATGCTGGCATTGGACAAGAACATCTTTGTGTGAGGAGTGATGTACCGCCATTCAGGGATCGTCTGTAGACCGAGGTCCAGCATACCAACACAGTGTACAAATGCTTCGATGTAACCTTCTCGCCATTGTACACTAGCCATCTCACTGAAAGCTAGCAATGATGCTGCGTAAGATGGGTTGTTGCGGACGTCGTCGAACTGGTGACGAACAATATAATCGGTGAGCCATGCCACGGTACTGACATCCTTTGCTAGATAGTCTGGATATGTTGTGATTCGTTCAAACAATTTGGTCAAAGCTTCATGCAGTGTGGTGCCGACAAGCGCACTAGAATCATACATGATGGCGAAGAAATTGCGTGTGGTGATGTGCCATATTGTGGAATGGATACCGGTGTCCGCACCAGGCCACGGGATGTATATCTCATACTTGATGCCTGTGGGTGCCCTCTGCACTGGTGGCATAGGTGACCCAAGCGGGCGGATAGCATCACTGTCACCAGCTTCCGAGTGCCGTCCCGTCGGGGATCGAGTCCCGAAATAAGACTCTGATTGATATTCTGGGGAGTCATCTCGTGAAGAGATTGGCTCGTTAGGGTAGAACTTTGGCCAACCTTCCGGCTCTGATACGTGGTAGAGCTTGTCGACAAACATTTTGGACCCGGATTGGACGAGGATCTGGGAGTCAACCCTGAATGAAGGTGGTGGCTTGGTGCGTGAACCACGCATGTACATGTACACGAATGTATCTCCGCTCTCGTCCCATAGTTCCGGATTCTACATTGTATTAGCAGCTATCAAACATGGGCTGAAAGTAAGGGAGACCAACACTAGCCAATGATTTCCACCCAAGTTGTGGCAACTTTCCTCCGCCCTCGAATCTCCTTATCTTGTGGATGATGGAATCCTGTGGCTGTCTCTGTCGTGTGGGAATCGAGTAGGAACGATGAGTAGAAAGCGTTCCCGGACCCTCCGACGTAGCTGTGCTCGCTATCAGAGATGGAACGGCTCCAATCGAGGGTGTAGTGAGCTCCGTGCTCCGCGAATTGAACTCCCACTCCGAGTCGGCTGAAGATGTACCTGGACGCTTTCTGCCTTTTTGGCTCTCGGCATCTTTCTTTCCACCTTTCATCAAGCCGCCAAGCTTCCCACGTAGGGTTGAGCTCATGCCATCGAGGTGTGTTCGAAAGTCACTTTTTTCGATTGCCGAGGCGATAACAATTGGCCGTGGCTTATGTAGATGGGGAGCAGTAGGGTAGCCATATGCGCTGCCCGCAGACGAGTGCGACCGTCGCCGAACATGTGGCGGCGGGCTCGAGATGAATGAGTTGTTGTTGGGCATGGAGGGCCTCGACGTGCTGTGAGGAGCACCGGTGTAGCCATAGAGGTATGGCTCTTCCGGAGGGAAGTCAGAGTATTGCCTGTAGGCCCGTTTGTCTGCCTCTGAGTTGATCTTTTGGCGCACATAGGCGCTTCTTCCTGACATGATGGGCGAGTGAAGCCAATGGTGGAGGTCACGGAGTGCGGAGGATGACTAGGTGTCAATCGAGACCATGGGTATGTGGTCTCGTTGCTCAACGTCACTCCGTCTGGTTATGAGTATAGTGACGAGGAGGATTCAAAAGGTTGAGGAGTGCAAGATAGCCGTGAAGTGCGCTGGCTTGCCGATGTTGACTGCACTGGGCCGGTCGAAAAGCCCTGAAAAAGCACCTCGGGGCGGCCGTAAGAGCTGGGGCGGATGGATGTGGAAGGAACGAGGGATGGTTGGATTCAATTTGAGGTTAGAACGGATTGAAAGCTTAGAGGCCCAGCACGCAACCAGCGTCCGGGGGCTTGCGGCGTGGGCGGTCGGCTTCAGGAACAGAAAATGGGGTGAGGTTTGATAACTTCTAACACAATAAACCGTAAGTTGGCAGGCCACATGTTAGGTGAGAATGTCTATGAATGATATAAATATCTAAGGTATCTACGTGTTGGACTGATTGAGAGTAAGAAGAAGATTACGAATTTTGGCATCTTACATCAATTTGCTCACTACTGGCAGCAGGGCGCGGGATGTTTTGCATGAGAAACGAGTAATATTACCCCCTGTATTATCAATTGCAATTGTCATACGCGAAGTGCCCGCTGCTGAGTTGGGGCTTGGCACTCCGTCTTTTCGGCAGGTGTTCGCAATTAGAATTCCGGGAATTCCCATTCGACAATGTGAGCTGTCGGCCAGCCAGACTCGATGTCTAGGTACTCTGTGCGGCCTTCTAGGCTGCATGTGCCTGACTTGATACCGCTTTTCGGCAACCCTTGCAGTTGACCTACGTTATGCCTTACAGACCCCGCCGCAGCTATGAGGCATGACTATGAACATGCTGACCCTCCCCCTTCCGGTTCCATCCATTCAACTTGCCCTTGTTTCACACGCCAGGATTCCACGCAAAACTCTATCATTACGCACTACCGAGGGTCTGGCCAGGGGGACGAACCTGCAGAAGGGGGTGTGGTGTCATGATCAACGACTTGCACCCACAACATGGCAAATGTAGATACTTCCAGTCCGCATCTCCTCCCACTCTGAGGTAGACAACAAATCCCTTCGTTGGTTTCCACTAACAGACACGGAAATGATGCGCTCCAATCGTTTCCGTGAACTGGTTACGTGTGGGGATTAGGTACCTGTTCAGTCACTTATCCGCGACCCGTTTGAACCAGTGCTTTGAGTTCCCTTGTGGCCACTATTTAAGCTTGATCTGCGAATGCCCCGAGTGGCACGCATGTGCAGAATAGGATGATGGTTATATCTAGAGTAAAGTACCTGTTCCGTGCTGATTCAGACCCTGGCCACCTTCGATAACTCCTTTACCAAGATACTTCATGGTAACTAACATCACTCGCGTCCTGCCATCCCTCTCCAGTTCCATTTGTATCACATGGTCTTTGCCGTCACGTATGCACACACCAGGAATGAACTCTCACCCCATTCACCTACAGTCGTAGAGGTGGGGCTGACGCTGGCGGGGTGCTCGGTCCTTCCACCACTGTTGAAGAGTAGCCCCACTCCGAGGATTTTTATCATCGATCTGAACGCGGAGTCCCTGGAGAAAACCGTCTCACCATGCTCCAAGATGATGCAGCATATTGAAAAGAGTCTCTCAGCCCCCAAGCTTGAATTTGCTCATCTTGTGGAGCCGCCGCACCTGTATAAGCGAGCTTGAGGACAATCTCGGCCTTGCGCACGAGCCCATGTGTTGACCATCCAGATTTTGCAGTCAACGTCTACGTGCTGTATGCTTGGATATAAGGCAATATTGCAAACCAACATACGTACCATGACGTGTTTTCAGGGGTGGGACCTAGGGAGACTGAACGGTCCGGCCCTGGTGTAAATTCTGCCTTGACTAAAACACTGTTGTTCGCAAGCTCAATGTTAGATAATAGGCTCCAAAATCCAACTGAAAGATTGCATACCTTCACATCATATCGCCAATGTACGTGACGGATCAGCCACTGCAAACGTAAGATCGACAATTTGCAACAAATGTATCCCTTTTTGCGAAGGCCGATCACGCCCCACTTCGTTCTTTTTTCCAAATCCCAACAATCCTCTTAATTTCCTTAATAGCACTCATGAGCAGTGGCACTCCGATCGGTCCGAGTAGAGGTAGATAGACAGCTACCTTGTGCTCATCAGGAAAGTACACTTGGCCAACCATACTTTTCTCGAAGAATCCCCTCTCAGCTTCTGCCTCGGCGATTCTTGCCGTCTTCAGAGCCTCATTAAAATTTCCCTCCTTTAAGGAGTCGCAAGTTCTTCGTAGCTGTGCCAGAGTCGTATGCACCGCAACTGACACAGTTTCCGGAATGGCAATTGACTTGAGAGCTACTGTAAGCCTAGCAAGCGAACCCATTGTCGATGACGCAGATAGCAAAAGAGAAGCTGCACGAATGCGAGTCAGAGTCTGCAGTTGCAAAGGCAACGATGGAGGACTTTGAGGCGCCCCCAAGAAGTGGAAAAGTTGTTGTGAGAATGTTAACAATGCTGGTCGAATTGAGGCCTTTGAGAGAGTTGTTGTTGGTGTCGAGGAGTTTAATGTCGAGTTTGAATGCTCCCAGGGATTGAGAATGACGACTCCGCCCCACTGTGGAATGAGCCAGCTAGAGGCATGGCTCCCCTTGACAACCAAAGGTGAAGTCGATTGATCAGGCACATAAATTATGAAGTTCAGGGTTGGCCCAGCACCGATGCTTGGGCTAAGGGGCCACTCAGCCGCATTGATGAAGCCGCTTAAGTCTTCCTCTCGCAACGTCCACACTCCAATGTCTGGATCATACTCAGGCGAATGTACAGACGGAGAGAAGGTTGCGTGTAGTTGAATTTGGGTATCCACTGTGACATTGCTGATCGAGGAGATTGAGTCAAGTAAGGGCATCAGATACTCGGACAACGCTGCTTCGATATCCCAAGAGGACGGTGTTGCCGAAGGCGTGAACAGAGACACCGTCACATGATATGTAGGAGCATATTTCAAAGATCGGGTCATCCGGCTAGCTAGTCTCGCTGCAACATCCGGATGGAGAGACCTGTTTGATCTAGATCTGAGTTCACGGGATCCTGAAGATGCCGATTGCGAAAGTTGAGCTGAATTACCCGTGGACGCTGTCAAGGATTGCGTGGAGGTTAATATATGTGCAATGATCGCTTGTTCCTCTGCAAATAGAGCTTGGAGCTGGGTTGCAATGAACGAAGCCAAGGTAGATGAGCTCGAAGACGTAGATGGAACTTGGCTGGAGAGATATGTAATGTCCAGGATAGTAGAATGGTTTTGTAACTCCGCTTTCGGCAATATTGTACCTTCTCCAGGTTCAAGCCTGACGATCAGTGCCACCTCTTCTTCATTATGCTGTTTCTGGTATCCCTCGAAGTTTTGTGACCAAACCCCCTCTTGGATGTTCGATATCGAAGCATTGAATCGATTCATGGGTCGAATACTTTCTGACAAGCGCAAGCGAAGATGATGTGCAGAGAATTCGTTCTGATCATCGAGTGCATGTTGAGTCAATCGGATAAGATGCTGGGCTTCGGCTTCTGTCAAAGCTGGAGCTCCAATCGATATCTGTAGAGGAAAGGTCGGTCTGCAGGCCTGTATGACTCGTCAATTTCGAAGTTCTGAAATCATGTGAAGGCGCATACTTTGCCGTTGGCCCATAACCGCATTTCTTCTAAGGGAAGACGTGCCCGATGAACAGAAGTGGTCCACAACCACATTGGAAGGCCTAAGAAGACGACGACGACCCAGAAGGAGAGTATGACCCATCCTCGGACACGCACGTTCTCAGATGGTTCAAGGGGCAGCTGTTTCTTGGGCTCAACGGCAGACGCTACCTTGATTTCGTCCCCACCATCAGCATTTTCATGCTCGACACCATCGACGCTTGCCATTGTTTCGATGACTTCCAAGATAGCACACAGACTCTCAGAGGGAATGCATGGATCCGATGGTGAACAAAGCAATTGCAAAGCTTGCTTACAGCTGACCCTCGCGAGCTTCGAAAATCTATTGCCGATGTTTAGCCGCTTTGCTGACTAAGGTGAACTCGTGATAATCTCGCATATCAACCGAAGGAACGTCGCATCCTCTCGACCGGACCTTCAGTGTAAGCCTCAGAACCCGTTGTGTGTAATGTGATGGCTTTTCGTTTGCAAATTTACGATAGGGTAACATCCTCTGGGAACCCAACCGAGCCCGTCAGCGATCTAGAGCCTCTTGAGAAACCTCCTGCCAGCCCCAATCCTGCCCTTCGAGCTTCCTCTTCGGGACAATTGTCAGATCATGCACTCTTATCATTGCGGGCACCATACGGTGGACTGCTTAGGCCATTGAATCTCACGTCAGTTCCATCAAATTCTCGTGAACTGAGTAAACGGCTAGGAATGATGACGTGCCCTGCTTCACCATCGTTGCAACTGTTTCGAATGTGGAAGGTGGAGAAGACCGTGGACTGGTACTCCCTGGCCAAGAGAAGGCATATATAACATACGCCATGTCCGATTAATTAAGTTTAATTCTCTTTAATATTCCAGAAAGCGTGTGAAAGGACGGATTTGTTGTTGAAAAAGCACCCTGCAAACATGTTCTCAGGCTCGTCTCTGGCGTATCTGCTATTGCTTTTCCTCTTTGCTTTGGTTAACGGCCAGTCTATATGCCCAAACCAAACGGGTATGATGCTCTCATGTCCTCTATTGGACAAGTCACTGAGCGTTTTCAACCCGCAGCGTCAGGGTATCCGAAATTGATAGAAGTGACATTGGAGGAGCTTGAGACAGGACTCGAAAGCTCGTCGTTCACAAGCATTGATCTTGTCAATGTAAATCTTGGAAGGCTACAATTTTAGCATATACTGACTTCAAGGAGGCGTACATTGCGAGAATTCGTGAAGTAAATGGCACACTCAACGTGGTCACAGAAATCAACCCAGATGCACTGAGTATTGCAGCTGCATTGGACGCAGAACGAGCAAATGGCATGGTCAGAGGCCCTCTTCATGGAGTTCCAATCCTCATCAAGAACAACATTGCCACGGCGGACAAATTAGGCAATACGGCCGGATCTTTTGCTCTGTACGGTGCTACCGTGCCTCGCGATTCTACACTTGCCGCCAAATTGAGGGCAGCTGGTGTTGTAATTCTAGGGAAGTCCAACTTGAGTCAATGGGCAAACTTCCGCTCGACCAACAGCACGAATGGATGGAGTGCCTACGGCGGTCAAACGTTCGGGGTCTATTACCCTGAGCAGGATCCCAGTGGGAGTTCTAGTGGAAGCGGTGTCTCTTCGGCCATCGGACTTGCACTTGCTGCCCTCGGCTCTGAAGTAATCTTACCCTATAAATCTTGTTGACGCCATACTAACAATGCCAGACAAGTGGTAGCATCCTTTCCCCCAGCGAAAATAGCAATCTCGTCGGCATTAAACCTACCGTCGGCCTCACAAGCCGCAACCTAGTGATTCCCATCAGCCAACACCAAGATACTGTAGGCCCAATGGCGCGTACCGTTAAAGATGCTGCGTACGTCCTCCAAGCCATCGCCGGCAAAGACCCGTTGGACAACTACACTCTTGCCCAGCCCTTCGCTACGCCCCCAAACTACGTCGCAGCTTGCAACTTCTCTTCATTTCGTGGCGCTCGCATCGGAATCCCTAGGAACCTAATCGACCCAACGCAGGAACCAGACACCACCGTTGTAGATGCGTTCAATGCCGCTGTTGAGATCATCAAACGTGCAGGCGCTACCGTCGTCGATAACACAAACATAACTGCCTACGCCCTAGCCACCTACAACAACGGCAGTACCGAGAACATCGTCCTAGACGCCGACTTTGTCACCGATCTCCCTGAATACCTTAACCAACTAACCAAAAACCCCAACAATGTTCACACGCTCGCCGACGTCTCGAACTTCACCCACCGCTTCCCAGCGGAAGATTACCCAGACCGGGACACCGGCGTCTGGGACCAGGCCCTTGCGCTTGGCTACGGCAATACGGCTCCGCAGTTCTGGGCGGCTTATCAAACGAACCTCGAGATCGGCGGGCCAGAAGGCATCCTTGGTCTCCTCCAAAACTACTCCCTCGATGCCTTGATCCTACCCACAAACTTCTCTCCGGGTCTGCCCGCGCTCATCGGCGCTCCCGTAGTGACAGTGCCATTGGGTTTCTATCCGACCAGCGAACCCGTGGTCAGGAACCAACGCGGGACGCTGGTCGAGACGGGGCCCAATATCCCATTCGGCATCAGCTTTCTGGGCGCACAGTGGACGGAGGAGGCGCTCATTGGGTTTGCGTACGCGTTTGAGCAGAGGACACTGGTTCGGAATAGAGTGCAGCCGTACTTGGTGCCTACGACCGAGTTGGTGGATGTGATTGGGAAGGGAGGGAATGCTAGTGTGGCTGTTGCGAGAAGGGGGTTGGGAAGGAAGAGGGTCCTCTGATGTGGGTATTGAACCAATTTGACCCGGTGACGTTGTAAGTAGGGCAGTGGGCGGAGACGAGATGAAAGGATGATATTGCCTCCGAAGTAGAAGGGAAGTAGAACGAAAGGAGAAGAAAGAAAAAGAGGCATCCAGCTCTTTCACGGCAAGATTTGCTGTTCGACGTCCACTTCCACCTTTCCTCTCTTGCATACATTCCCAAAGTCTGTTTCGTGCTCGGATTCCAGCCCCGTCATCTCCAAGAACAAAAAGTTTTCTGTATATGTCCTTGTGAAAGTCCAGCTCCACGGCATTGCCCCATCCCACTCGTTCCCAAACCCCATCTCGATCTATCCCACACACGCTCTACCTTCTCCATCTCAAACTCCAACCCCTCATCCCTCCCCCCTAGGAAACCCACTAATCGTGTTGGGGAGAAGATGTGGGGGTTTTAGGCTTAGGTGAGGGTGGAAGCGCTGGAGGGAATGGGGGGGGAGGGGTTCGTACGGGTTGTTTCCTCAGGGTAGAAAGATTGTCGAGGGAATGGGCGG
>JAABUQ010000811.1_pt1 | contig 72056 bp, 82 predicted proteins | sample 5560001 | NCBI WGS metagenome assembly JAABUQ01 (sample SAMN10711888, study PRJNA513371) | rock metagenome | isolation source: Antarctica rocks | place: Antarctica: Victoria Land, Finger Mt nord | collected 2015-12-18 | reverse complement strand
GAGGAGTGGGGGGAGGAGGGAAGGGAGGGGGAGGTGGAAGGGGAGGAGTGGAGGGAGGAGGAGGGGTGGGTATTAGGAGTGATTGTCTGGGGGGAAAAATCATGATATTGAGGAGACACGTATACTGGGCTCTGAAAGCACGGTTCTCCTATAGGATCGAAACGAGGCGTTGCGTGTGGGTGGCCTGAATAGCAGTTGATGAACAAAGTAGGATTTGATAGGGCCTTCTTGAGTTGGCGATGGGCAGAATTACGCGTTAACGGGTCTGCGACAACTAGACTCGGCCGTTATTCGACAACTGGTGTGAGTAGCCAAAGAAAGATATTGAGGGATGAATGTCATAAGGCTGCGCAATCTGCACGATATAGTGAGTATCCCATGCCCTGGTATCGTGCCACCCACAAGGGGTCAATCACGTCAGCACGTTCGCATCGTCGTCTAGGTCCTTCCACTCAGGTCTGATAATCGTTCAATTGAAGCGCTTTGACTATTTGCCGTTTTAGCTATGGGCTTTCATCCGGTCATTCCGCCTCATCATCATCCTCCGAGACCCTCCAGACCCCAGCCCAAGCAGCCTTCGTAGCCGCCCTGGTCTTTGTTCCCGCAGGCCAGACGGACCATCTGGTCAACTGAAGTTGACCTTCGCGACGGTCTCGTAGAACGCTTTGCCCTGCGCGGTAGCCAGCTCGAGTTCTTTGGCGGTTGGCTGGCGCGAGCCATCGACACCCTGCATTGCATCACACATATCAGATATACGTACTGGGTCCCAACGACGAGGAGGTAACAACAAAGCTCACCGCGAAAGTACCAGCGCCCCACGGACTCCCACCGCGAACCTCTTGAAGCTCGGCCAGAAGCGGAAAGACAGTCTTGTAGCCCAGGGGAACGTAAATGATGCCGTGATGCGCAAAAGTGCTCATTGCGGAGATGACCGTGCTTTCCTGACCGCCGCCGGGGGTTGCAGTCGAGACGAAGACGCCGGCGTACTTGCCCCAGTAGGCGCCAGTCTGCCATTGCTTGCCGGTGTGGTCGAAGAAGGCCTTCCACTGGGCGGGGAAGTTCCCGTAGCGGGTGGGGATGCCGAGCAGGAACGCATCGTAACCCTCCATGATGTCTGGGGTAATGAATGGGATTTCGGAGGTCTGGCCGGGAGCGTACATCTTGCTGAGGACCTCTTTGGGTAGGGTCTCCTCGACCTGGTAGAGGTCGGCTTTTCCGCCTGCTGCCTCGATGCCAGCTTTCTCGGCCTCGGCTATTTTATGGATATGCCCGTACATGGAGTACTAGAGCGTGATTGTAAGCAAATTTGTTTGTCATTAGTTTAGCTGAGCGCAATGGTCTCGTCAACTAGTGAATGCGTACAAAGATGATGGCAACTTTTGGAGCCATGATTGTGAGAGTAAGCTGGCGATGTAGTGTCGTTGCGATAAAACAGAGGGCAGCGACGAGGAAGCTCTCGTTTGAAGTATGTCAAAGGAAGTGGCAGCATAGCATGATAATAGCGGTACCGATTTATAGAGGTCGGCTCCACATAGGCCGTTTGCCGCAAGGTCCCTAGCGGAAAGCTTATGTCATGCTAGCCTCAGCACTGAGTGAATCCTGTCAGCATTGGGTAATCTGGCATCCGGTGTCCGAGCTATGTGCTTGAAAACCAATTAGCAATCAACTATTCCTCTTTCTGCAGTAGTCAACCTTACCTCAAAGTTCTGTTGTTCGAGAATTTGGTTCTTGGCTCTTGGCTCTTCTCACCACCAAGCCACTTCTTCCTTGCATTGGCAAGGAATGGTTCATGTTTGCTTGGCACATCTTCAAGGCGTTTTGACAGGGTGGGCTGATCCATCGGAGGCAAGTACGGAGATTGCCGACCAGGCACCACGCCGCGCATGCAACATTCACATATTCTCCTCGATCTCAACCTGTTGTTGTAGGCCTATCGATAATCAGTCAACTCACACAAGGGTCCACCGTACATGTTGGCCGAAAAGATACCGTACATACCCCACAGTCGATTGGCCGCACTAACGATGATCTCAGCCTTGAGCATTACTTTCTGCTGGAATTTCTCCTCATCTCCGTAGTCTCGGCGTTTGCTTGGTTGAGCCTACGATGCGTTAACACTGCGAGGTCGAAGGAACCCCGAACACCTACCATAAGTAATACCGGTATAAGATCCGTTGGACTCGCCTCTGCCACGGTCATCAAATTCTTGAAACCGTTCTCCCAGAGCACCCTCGCTGTTCGGCTTTTGACGAATGGAATCCGGGCAAGATCCAGCAGGTCTGCTCTAGCACCAGCCTTGACGCGGTCACCCATATGCTCAAGAACAGCCTTTAGCATACCCCAGCCCATCCGGTCGCAGAACTGTATTGTACCAGCAGCGAAGCCTTCGCATGTTTGAGCAAGGGTCTGAACGAAACCCCGGGTGCTGTCGTACTTGCGTGCCACAGCGTGTATGGGCATCTCATTGCACAAATCGCGCAGTTGAAAAGCAGCGTAGCAACGACGATATATTCTCGCAACCCTGATTTCCTCTATAGTGTTCTCAGGTAGGGGACGTCCACTGTTAGCCCTGCTCTGTGTCAGCCTTACGCGCAGTCAGCGGTGACTTTGTGATCATACATCTTGTTGACCAAAGCTGGGTTGACACCTATAAACCCAAGTACCCGCAAACCGCTATCGTCGAGGCTCTCCATCTCGCGGCGGAAGATCTGCCAATCGAGCTCGATTTGACCATAGAGCTGAACAGGAGTGAACAGATAGAAGATGTGCATCTCACCATCCATGACGAATGCTCGTAACGCTTGTTGCAGCTCATCATGGACGAGCAGTCCATCTTCTAGCGACATGAAGGAGCCCACAGTGGCTTGACTCAGGCGAGTGGCCTCATAAGAACCGATCCTGCCAATCGTAAGGAAGCCTGCAGTGATGAGCTCCTGAATGGCTTTCTCCACCATGGAGTGTAGCAGGCTCGGCTCCACAGTATGGAACAGTAGCGTGCGTTGGACATACTCCAGAATCGCCGCCTGGTGGGTTGCTAACCGGACTGTGATCACTTCAAGCAAAGCCCTGCCAGATGTCAGCGCAAGCTTGCCTTCACCAGCAAGTACCTACCTTTTAATACCCCGTTTTTCAGGCGCCAGGCTACTTTCGACTTTAGGTAGCTCCATCTCAAGAAGTTGGGCTACCTCTTCGACATCGGGCTCGTTGCAGCAAAGGTATGTCTCTCCAACCTCGTCCTTGCCCTTACGCCCAGCTCGGCCACGCATTTGACGTCTGTAATCATATCAGCAAAGCTATTGGACATGATACTTTGAAAGATCTACAGCATGGCCGGACCTACGGGATCTCTACCCATGTAGGCCTCTTGGACGATCACACGGCGAGCAGGGAGGTTAATGCCTGCTGCAAGGCTGCAAGTTGCAACAATCACTTTGAGGATTCCTCTATCGTACGCCTCAGCCACGATGCACCTCTCCTCGCTCGTCATACCCGCATCTTGGAAATGTTAGTTGCTGCATCAACCGAGTGATAGGCTACATACGATGGAAAGCCACGCCCTTTACGACAGCTTGGGCTAGGTCTTCGTCAATGGCTATCGATAGATTTCGAAGTTCACTAATTATCTCCTTCCTCTTGTCGAGAACTTCATCGGCCACGCTACTCGGCATCGTTCGACCGACAAGCGAAGCAGTTTTCTGACAACGTTGACGACTTCTGCAGAATATCAAAGCCCCATACCCTGCCATTGCGGTTTCAATTGCCAGAGCAACAACAGCGTTTATTAGGGGCTCCCGGAGCTCTTTGAATGGTGATTCACGGATTAGCCGGCACGGAGCAAGTGATGAAGGCTTAATTGATTCTTTGCAGCCCAAATTCTGAAGCAGTGTATTCGAAGCTGACGCTGGATAGATAGCATTACCAAAGACGAGGAATTCGTCAATAGGGATAGGTTTGTAGTTCGAAATATAGTGTTTGGCATCAAGCCATTTGGCTATCAATTCGGTGTTCTCGATCAATTAGCGAGGATGCGTGCCCCAGAAATCGGTAACACGTACGGATAGGGTGGCGCTCATCCCGATAATCTGCACGTTGCACTGTAAACTGAGAAGCTTCGTTGCCAGAAGCTCCATGAGATATCCTCGGTGAAAATCGTCCACCATGTGCAGCTCATCTAGCACCACAGCTCCAAGACTGTCTATGGTACACTGCTCAATGGCGTGGTTGACCAGGTAGTTCGCCTGTAAAACATTCAGTACTATTTTCGTTTTTCTGGCATTTGAAGCTGAGACCTTTTCGAATGTGCACACTGCTATGTCCACGTCTTTCCAATTGGCGGCCCGAAAGGCTTTACTTCCTCCGTAAAAGCCTGCAACACGTACAGAGCTCTGGTGGTAAGGCTTCCGCCATTTGTGTTCTGATGGGCTGACCTGGGATGAGCGATCAAGATCCACATGTTTGGCAACGCCGTCTACGGCTTTTCGTAGCCACTGGAGCTTCTCTTGTACCAGCGCCACATAAGGAAGCACCAATATGGCCTTCTTGGTGGGGTCCTCGATGACTCTTTTCAGCATCAGAACATCTCCGATCAGAGATTTCCCGCCACCTGTAGGCGCGCTGTAAACAAGGTTCTGCTCGCCAGCCAGGATGCCCCTGCCAAGAAGGCATGATGACTGCCAAGGATAAATGCTGTTAATACCCAAAGAAGCGAAGTTCTTCACGAGAGTTTCTGGCAAGTTGTAGCGAGGATGGGATAGGTGGAGCAAGGGGTTGCGGGTTGGAGTTGGGGTGGACGCTACAGCTCGACGTTGGGAGTACTCTGAGACAGCCGGAACCTCCGTGCTCGGACTGGAATATATCTCGCTCGCTTGGATGCGGTCGCCTTCATGCGACTCGAGCCATGGGCGCTTGAATGGAGTTGGCACCGACGGATTGCTAGTGAAAGCTCCTATCATAGGAACATCTGAAGGGGACGCAACGCTATCAAGCGGTCTTTTCAAGCTATGCTCATGATTCAACTGAGATATATTCTGCTTTACGAGGTCAACTGTGGGCGTAACACCATAACGGGTGTACTGCTGGACCATGACACGCGATGATCACATGTGGAAACAAACGGATAGAGTACAATGAGATTAGTAGAAAAGCGAAACATGCCTGATGGGAGCAAAAGAGGAAGACTCTATTTTGCCCATACATTTTCAGGACAGCACCTCACATGGAAGTCAGCACGACAGGCCTAGCCGAGGCTACTCCCAGCTCGGCTAGTGTCGTGAACGACGTCGTTCAAAGTACGCGCCTTGTGGATGGTTACAGCCCGGATTTTCGATTCCATAGAAGCTGGAGACAGATATGTGTAAATAGAAGATACACATGGTGACAATCCGGACTCGCTGTTGGGGTCTTTGAAGAGTGGTTCGCCGAGCTTTGTCGGATCAGCCAGAGCGCTAGCTAACTATCATTGAGCCAGAGCGTCTCGACTATACACCGAGTTAGGGATTAGACTAAGATCTGGACGAAGGAGGACTCTGGAGACGGTTGATAAGGAGTCAGGATGAAAAGGTTTGGGCGGAACAAATAAGTGAGATGTAGTAAAGTAGCGGGGGACTTTTCTGCCCGCAGATCATATTGGGCACTTGGCGCTGTTATTAGCGAGTCGCAGTCCGCCGTTGTGATACTCTGCAAGTCCCGTCCACCCATTCCACTTATTCCACTCTAAACTCATACTTCGCCCATCTGGTCCTTCGTGGTCATCCTCCGTCTTCTTTAACCGTGATAGATCCTCCGATCGCTCCAGCCTGCCTATCTTTGAAGACCACTATACCTTCCGGTTACGCAATCCTTTGGATAGGTACTCGACTTCTGTACTATCCGCTAATATAATACGCCCGCCTTCCAGCTCTGTCAGCCTGAACTACTTGAGATACTCTGCACTCGCCACGTCATTGCGTCGCCCTAGCCATTTGTACTAGAATCAGCTCATTTTAGCCCTGAGCCTCAGAAGCGCCGCCTTCTATGCATTGGCAGGGTTTGCAGGCTTCAAGCCCGGGATAGCCGCTACTCCAGGTCGCCTCGTCTGTACATTGGGTCAGGAATGAGGCGCGCTGTTGGTGCGCGGGTACCACAACCATCAAGAGGAGGTCGTTGCATCCTATGAGGCAGACTTCTCCGCCTACTGGCCTACCGGGTGTCACGTATCATGGCGGATGAAACAGAGGGTAACTCACATGCAAGTTCCCACTTTATAGCGCAGGGTACACCTCACCCCACAGCTCCATCGGCGACCCGGGGCCACAATGAAAATAATCTATCAGCCATCTCACCCAACGCGCTTCCTTCACAGCCTCGACCCGATCCACCGTCACCTTCCGATCCACCTGCTAAAGCCACATCGCAATCGATGGTCACATCTCTATCATCCTCATCTGCACCCTCAGCACAACACACTCACGCAATGGATACAAACGGTCCGTCTCCGTATGGCACTAGGTCGCGGAATCGGACAGGAACTTCAAGACCGAACTACGCCGAAGATCGCGAGCTGGACACAGAGTACGAATGGAGTAACACAAAGAAACCTCATACCTCCTTGGCATCTTCGGCTTCTGCTCAGATGCAACCGGTGGATAGCGAAAGATTATCAGGCATCAGCACTCGCCGCTCTTCAACGACAGCGTCCACAACGCCTGCAAATAAGCAGGCAGGCATTAATACCCCGAAAGAGCAGATTCCAGGCATGTCGAGCTTCTTATTGAACCCAGAAAATGCCACTTCTGCCCCACCTCAGTCGAGAAAGCGCAAGGCTCCCGGTAGTCATGTCACTTCCAGTGCACCCAATGGCGGCGAACAGGCGGCCGGCCTTCCGCGCAAACAGGCCATTATTGCTACTGTGAATAGCGCCTGGGAAACAAACATGATGAGTTTCGAAGGCTCGCAAGCATATCTAAAGGATGGGAAGCTTACGGCTGAGGATGGAACTACGCTAGAGGTTAACGGTATGGCTCACTGCCCTCGGCAACTTGATGCCAGGAGATTAGGGGAGTCATGATCTATTACTGACACAAGTATAGACCACGCGTACTTGATATGTGAGCCACCAGGTGAACCTTATTATCTAGGCCGTATAATGGAGTTTCTGCACACCAACAACGATCACAACATGCCTGTGGACAGAGTGCGGGTCAATTGGTATTATCGTCCAAGGGACATTCAACGTAAGGTGAATGATACACGGGTGGTGTTTGCGACTATGCATTCCGATAATTGTCCCCTTACATCGCTTCGGGGTAAATGCCATGTCTCCCACCGAAGTAGCATTAGGGATATCGACGATTTCAGAAAGACTCAGGATTGCTTTTGGTATGACAAATTGTTCGATCGCTATATTCATCGCTACTACGAAGTCATTCCCACTAGTCAAGTTATAAATGTACCAGCACGGGTCAAAAAGGTACTTGATGAGCGATGGAAGTTTGTGCTTGTCGAGATAGGGCGCGGTAAAGAATTGACCAGCGCTATCAAGACTTGCAAGCGGTGCAGCTGCTACTCTGCAAGGTGAGCCTAAGCTAAGTTCTCTTGCTGGCTGCTGTCTAACATGTGATATAGTAACGATTCTGTGGACTGCGCCATGTGTAAAACCACGTACCACATGAATTGCGTGCAACCACCACTGCTCAAGAAGCCTGCACGAGGGTTTGGGTGGTCCTGTGGGCCCTGCAGTCGGAAGCAGGAGCGAAAGCTCGAAGCTCGGAACACGCCACTCGTAGGAGACAAGGCTCGAGAAGCTGAAGAGGAAGAGCTGCAAGAGCAAGAAGAAGAGGAGCGCGGAAACGCCATCAACGGAAGCAGTCCGCATGACATAGAGCCTCAGGGTGCTGGTTCACGGCCAGCCACAGCAGAACAAATCGCGCAAGCTCAGGTATGGCCATATCGATATCTCGGGATTCATTGCCGTGTAGAAGATGCGCTCGATCTGGATGATCGGATCTATCCACGAGCTAGCTCTCGCCTAGGACCCAAGCATCAGGCCAATGTGCATGTTTGGCATGGACGGCCTGTTCGACTCGTGAAGCCTGCCGAAAGCAGAAGGAAGTATGCTAAAGGAGGCAGCCATAAGAAGGATGCGAAACCCACAAAGGAGGCAGCTGCTGAGCTAGAGACGGATGGAATTTCGCGAGAGAAGCGACCAAAGTGGGTGATGGATGCGCCTCCAGGCTATGTTGTACGAGGCGAGGACCATCCCAACAACGACCCGGCGAATACTGCAAAAGTCCAATTCAGAATGCCTGAAGTGGGCGAGCTGTCCTCGCGTGGGACCGATGACCACGGTCGGAGCAAATTCGAGCCGGCGGAGCGTGAGAAAATCATTGATGACTACATGGAGCAGGCTAAAGAATTAGCTCCTTCACTTGGGGTCCAGAAATTCTGTACAAATTTCTTGGACAAGGCTCTCGAGCTGCTCTATAAGAACAATTACGCAACCGAGCCGGCGTTGGCACAGCTTCATACTATGGACAGACGAAAAGATCTCAAAGAACCTGAATACAGCAAAGAAGAGATCAAAAGGTTTGAAGAAGGTGTGAAAAGGTACGGTTCGGAGCTTCGCTTGGTATCCAAACATGTGGGGAAGTCACAGAAACTTGGTGAGATTACAAGGTTCTACTACATGTGGAAGAAGTCACCCTCTGGCCAGGCGATTTGGAAGACCCACGAGTCGCGCAAAGGCAAGAAGTCATCACAACAAGTCGATGCCAAGCTTGTGGATGACGTCGCGGATGATGTAGACGATTCAGCATTTGATAATGGAAAGGCATCTATGCGAAAGAGAGGGTTTGAGTGCAAATTCTGCGCTTCCCGCAAATCTCCTCGATGGAGGCGAGCCCCAGGGACTGCTCCCGGAACCACTGTGCCCGCTGATTCGTCAAATAAGAACAGCAAAGATAAGAGTGCACACTTGATGGTCGCCCTGTGCCATCGCTGTGCTGGTCTCTGGCGCAAGTATGGAATTCAATGGGAAAATATCGACGAAGTCGCCAAACAGGTGGCGAACGGGAATGGGAGGGCATGGAAGCGAAGAATCGACGAGGAGCTACTCCGTGAACTACTCAGCGCTAACGAAGCAAGCTCGGTGGGCATAAGCAGCCAAACAGCTGCGGCGGCCACTTCCGTGGGGGTTGAAGTACCCTCTGGGCTGACCATACAATCAGGTCAGGAGGGCTCACGTAAGAAGCAGAAGACCGTACTCGAAGCTCAGCTACCTCAACCAATTGTGAACACAGAGCCGCCCAAGAAGAAAGTGATCGAGAAGCCTCCAGAACCAGCACTTGTCCCAGAACCGCCTAGGATCCGTATCTTACCGTGCGCAGTTTGCAACGATATGGAGCCTATGGGAACTCAGCTCCTCTGCTGCCGGCATTGCAGACTCACGGTGCACAGAAATTGTTACGGTGTTCCAGAAGGACGCTCCGAGAACAAATGGACGTGTGATATGTGCGTCAATGACACCACCTGCCAGATATCCACCTCTTATGACTGCGTCCTGTGTCCACTTCGACCTACAGAACAAGAGTTAATGGAGCCTCCGAGAGTCTCTCATAAGAAGAAGACTGACCGAGAACGTGAGAAAGAGCGCCTTGAACGAGAGATGGTCGTTGAAGCAACCGATCTGTACTACCAGGACCAAGCAAACAAAGGGCGGCCTTTGTATCCACGGGAACCTCTGAAAAGAACTGCCGGTAACCATTGGGCTCACTTGATCTGTTCCATGTGGGTACCGGATCTGAAGTACGGGGACGCTAAGTTGTTTGAGCCTGTTGAAGGCGTGAGCTCCATCCCACACTCGAGATACGAACAGGTCTGCAAGATATGCAAAGGGGACCAAGGAGTCTGCATTGCTTGCAAGCAGTGTTCAACAAATTACCATGCTTCTTGTGCACAGCGACATGGGCATATCCTGGGATTTGATGTAGCCCCTGTCAAAGGTTCGAGAAGAGATGCGGTCAGCGTTGTCACCATGGGTAGCGAGACTGGGAATGCAACGCCAGTAGTGTACTGCAAAGAGCATGCGATCAAGACAACAGTCCATCCAATTAACGAGCCAGTCGAAGACAATTCGCTCAACGCCCTGCAACTGTTCTCCCGTACCAACAAACAAGCCGACACGTCCCTGACAGGGACTGTTCGCAAAGCGGCCAATATAGTCTCCTCCTCAAGGCCGGCAAGCCAGTTGGTGAACGGTAACGTGGGTCATAGAAATTCGACGTCGTCTATGACAGCCGCTACAGCAGCGACCAGCAGAAGCTCAAGGGTATCGCCGGCGGCTATGACGGTGAAGTCGGAGGAGGTGGACGAAGAAGGCGACAGAGTCGTATATCTGAAAGATGTAACGATTCCGGAACCGTCGCTGAAAGAGTGCGCACACTGCGGAACTACTGCAAGTCCTCTGTGGCACAAAATTACGACCAAGGTTGTCGATGTGGTGGACGAATCCCCTACGCGTCCGGAGTCCAAACAAGCGTCCCAATCGCAATTATCTGATCGACCGCCGCAGGTCAACGGCCACGTCAATGATAACAGCATATCAAGCGCTGAGCTACCTCACGCAGACCCACCTGTTCTCTCGCCGCAACTTGCGAACGGGCATGCTCAAACCTCAGAGCATCTCCATAATGGCCTAGATGCCAATGAAGCAAGCCAAATTGATGGCGCTGCTGAGCTTCCCATGATTCAGAATAATGAGGAACCCTCCAGCTCATCCAACGCTGTAGCAGAGGCGGCTACAGGTTTCCACTGCCACAAATGCCATCTGAAGAAATTACGGATCCCAACGCCTCCTCCAGCACCAGCGCCATTGCCCCAGCCGGACGTGGCCCCGGTAGAGGCGCAAACCACCTGTGAGCCAGACACTCCGTCCCCTCCGCGACGTCCGGCATGGCCTCCCCAAATGCCTCCTGCACCGAATCCGGAACATTTCCACCCTTATCCAGCCCAGTCAGGACCGCAGTCCTCGTTCCCGCCTCGACTGCCCAACGGGGTTCCTCATTCGCCGCCGATCACAGCTCCACCTCTTCAGTCGCATTTCGCACCGCCTCCTAGCATATACCACGGCCCTCCGGTATACCACGCTCCACCTCCACCTCGTCCAGAAGTACCCCCGCAGCCTCCGATGAACAATGGGAATCCACCCATTTACCATTTCCAGCGGGCTAGTGGAAATCGGCCGGCGGGTATACATTTTGCATCCCATGGGCCGCGGCCACAGCACGTGCCACCACCGCCCCCACCGATCAGTGTTCCTCGATCACCTCCGCGGCCATCGTTCATGCAAGGGCCTCACGGTCCACCTCGCGCAGAAGAAAACCCCTTTGCGGCCATTTCTCGGCACTCGCACTCATCCCCGCGCGATCCGTACCATGGGATTTATGGGAGCCCGCGCGGCAACTACGAATCACCTCACACGCCACCGCGGAATGGAGGGTGGCCGACTGGTGATGTGATGGGCAATGGCGCGAGCGCTAGCCCATCTGTGCGAAACCTGCTACGATGATTTTTCCAGCATGGGTCAGGCGTCTATGACTACGGCTGGGCGGTAGGGCTGTCAAAACATGGCAAGCAAGGGAGTTCTGTGTAAGGGAGGATCCAAGCAATAGGAAGCTCTGGGCTGGAAGCTTGGGGGGGAACTTGCATATGGACAGAGTCGTGGGCAGCATCTGGCGTCGTCTAGTTACCGACAACGCATGTGTCCCAAAGTGCACCAATCTGGGGATGCTTTGCTTTAGCGTTTGGAATTTATGTACATATTAGGTATAGTACTCGCCCAGCGACACGATCCGTGACATGGATCAGAAGGGATGCCGTGCCCAGAGAGGCCGATGATAGTCATCTAGAGCAGTCGTTCAGAACAAGAATCGGAATTTCCGAGTGAACCATAGATGCGTTGGCACTCGTGAAATGCCATCAACAAAGTGAGGTGACCACTGGCCGCACACCACACCCTACTTCCTTCACACACCATTCCCCACTATACCAGCATATTGCAGGCCAATAATCAGAATGATAATTCTCTAGCTTTCTCAAGCCCTGCTCTGGTGACCACGGAGATTTCGTTGCCAAACAACGGGTTAGGTTGGGATGGACCTAACGCAGCTATCCCCTGGAAAAGCCACCAGAGGCATGTTTAGGACTTGGATCTGGGTTCAGGATTGGTGTACATATATATTGTATGATGAAGGTGGTGTGAGAGCAAAGTAAAGTAAAGTAAGGCAATGCACATGTAGCCTGTAGGGTGGTGTACTTCGGCTAATGTTAGGTCATGGCCGTTGTTGGCCTAGCGTCGAGCACGTTTACGGGAGGCGGGCCGAAGACAGGACGATGAAGGCAGCACAAACAGCTGGGCGTTGTGGATGACAGGAAGTGGCTTTGATCACGCCATAGCAGCTTCAATGATCGCATGGCAATCGATTACCGTTCATCACGTATCACTCCCCTTTCCGCGCGAAAGGACTTCGGAAGCGGAACTTCGAGCCCTGATTTGACTCTGGCTCCTAGTACCCAGTCAGCCAGCATGAAGTGACCATGCTCCTCCAATATATTAATCCCCACGACATCACACTCTCGTCAGCCTCATCGTCCTTGCATCCAATATCTCCTATCCTACACATCTCTTGGTCCTGTGCCCCCGGTACACCGTGCAGCACTTGATAATCGCCTTTCCCTCGGCTATCTTGCTGCACGCTGCTCCTGGACTTCCAAGTCACGCTCAAGCTTCTTCCCCTGCTCTCTTGAACGTTCCTCACTTTCTATATGTCCTGAGTCCCTCAATTCCCCTTCTTTTCCCTTCGTTCACGTCTTGTCGATATGTCGTTACATAGCGCGACAGGAATCGGCCATGGTTTGGCCAAGTTGCTTGGCATCAAACTCAATTATCGCAATCCCACTGGCGACCCGGTGACCAGAGGCGAATCCACCTTCTCTGCTTCAACCGCCGATATTTACGTTGAGCAAGAGCCGACAGCCTGGGACTGGCTCGAAGACGTCTTTCCTTCGGGCCGCCAACTGCTGCAATATGTCTATAACCTCTTTCCTTTCGTTCATTGGATTAGTCGATACAATCTACAGTGGCTCAGCGGAGATCTGGTTGCAGGTAGGCTGGTTGGATTCGTCTGATCAAGGATGAGGATATTAACATATCTTTGCAGGCATCACAGTCGGCGCTGTCGTGGTTCCCCAATCGATGGCTTATGCTAAGTTGGCTTTGCTTGAGCCGCAGTTCGGTCTTTACTCGTCATTCGTGGGTGTCCTCATTTACTGGTTCTTCGCCACGTCCAAGGACATCACCATTGGGGTAAGCTTAGCTTTCCTCGTGCCCAGAGCCTCCTTTCTGATTCTCCATAGCCTGTGGCTGTCATGTCCACTGTGACCGGGAATGTCGTTGATCAGGTCCGTGTGTCACATCCCGATATTCCAGGTCATGTGGTGGCTTCCGCTCTCGCCATCATCGCTGGAACTATAGTCTGCTTCATTGGGCTTATCCGCTGCGGTTGGATTGTCGACTTCATCTCCCTGGCTACCATTTCTGCATTCATGACGGGGTCCGCACTAAACATTGCGGTGGGCCAAGTCCCTTCTTTAATGGGGATCACAGGCTTCTCGAACAGGGAATCGACCTACAAAGTGGTGTTCAACATCCTTAAACACCTTGGAAGGACGAAATTGGATGCCGCCATGGGCCTGACTGCTCTTTTCGTGCTATACGCTATCCGCAGCGCATGTAACTTCGCAGCTCGCAGGATACCTAGCCGCGCCAAGACGTTCTTCTTTCTGTCGACGTTGCGGACGGTTTTTGTCATTCTGTTATACACCATGATCAGCTGGCTTGCCAATAGACACTATCGTAGTAAGCCCGTGTTTTCTATCCTCGGCAAGGTTCCCAGAGGTACGTGGCGCCGGCTGCTCCATCCAAGGTTTGAGCTGACAATCATCTAGGATTCAAGAATGCTGCTGTTCCGAGGGTTGACACCTCGATCATCAGTTTATTTGCGAGCCAACTTCCTGTGGCTGTCATAGTCTTAATCATCGAACACATTGCGATTGCCAAGTCCTTCGGCCGAGCCAACAATTACACCATCGATCCCTCCCAAGAGATGGTGGCTATTGGAGTCACAAATTTACTGGGCCCTCTCCTCGGGGCATATCCTGCTACTGGATCTTTTTCTCGTACTGCCATCGCGTCGAAGGCTGGCGTCCGAACGCCGTTTGCTGGCGTCATTACTGCAGTTGTTGTTCTCCTTGCCATATATGCCTTACCTGCAGTCTTCTTCTATATTCCCAATTCTTCGCTTTCTGCAGTTATCATCCATGCTATTGGGGACCTCATCACGCCACCGAATACCGTCTACCAGTTCTGGCGCATTTCTCCCTTGGAGGTGATCATCTTCTTCGCAGGGGTCATCGTCACCGTGTTCTCCAGTATCGAGAATGGCATCTACACCACAATTTGCGTGTCGGTCGCTGTCTTACTTTTCCGCGTGGTCAAAGCTAGAGGTCGTTTCATGGGGAGAGTTAAGGTGCACTCAGTGATCGGCGACCATCTGGTCGACGAAAACGGCCACGAAGGTAGAGACAAAACCGAGCGCCACGTCTTCCTCCCTCTTGAACATAACGACGGCTCTAACCCGGAAATCAATGTGGAGGCGCCTTATCCCGGAATCTTCATCTATCGTTTCTCTGAAGGATTCAACTATCCCAACGCAAACCACTACCTCGACAACATGGTCGCTACCATCTTCAAGCAAACCCGTCGGACGAACTTAGACACCTACGGTAAACTCGGCGACCGCCCGTGGAACGATCCTGGACCCCGCCGTGGCCGCGCTGCAGATCACACCTCCCACCTACCAACTCTTAAAGCCATCATCCTTGACTTCTCATCAGTCAATAACGTCGACATCACCTCCGTCCAGCACCTCATCGACGTTCGCAACCAGCTCGACCGCTACGCCGCTCCCGACAAAGTCGATTGGCACCTCGCCTGCATCAGCAACCGCTGGACCAAGCGCGGCCTCGCCTCCGCCGGCTTTGGTTACCCGTCCCCCGCCAACGACGCCCTGGTCTTCGAGCGCTGGAAGCCCATCTTCAGTGTTGCCGAGATCGGTGGCTCGCACAGCGCCGCCGCCGCCGCTCAACTGCGCGAAAACCGAGAAAGGCAGCGAAGTCTGGATGTGGAGAAGGGCCGCTTGCCGAAGAGCCAGAATGATGCTGATATCACTGCAGCTGATAATTCGAATGGGATCAGTGATCAATTGCAGCGGGGCTTAAGCGCTAGTAAGCCATATACGACGGCCAAGGTAGTGGCGGTGCATGGGCTCAATAGGCCGTTATTCCACATCGACTTGACTAGTGCATTGCAGAGCGCCATTGCGAATGTCAAGAGCAGAGGCGACAGGGAGGCATAGGGTGTTGGTACAGAGGTGACATCGTAGGCCGTTGCCTGGAACGAACAGTTGGCAGCCTTACCTGCTCGTCTTCTTCTTTTGCGGTCGCTCATTGATGGTTGGAAGTCCAATGATATACGGTCAGAGAACATAGATTAGATCTGATCTCCCATGCAAGAGCAAGCAATGATGCAACAGTCCTTGACAATCCCTGAAAAACCGTGTTGACAGCTTCACAACGGGCTGGACCACCAAAGCAGGCTCACAGCTGCACAGTCAACCCATCAAAGCATCTGCCTTGCTCGATCGACAAGAGAGTCTCAAGAAGGCATTCCATATGTTGAGCTCGATGGACCCTCGTGAAGGTGGACCATGTCAGCGTATCGAAGCCTCCTCTCATCGACTCCGGGCTGAACCACAAAGCGCCAAACCCCAAGCTCTCTTCGTACTCCCTTACCTGTCTAGACCTCTAACTGACGTCACAAAGATCAACACAACAATGATTTACCGTTTTAGCGATGCACGCTCACTGGACTAATCATCCCCTCACAATATCTTTGATCCTTTTATTTCACTGTTCGCCTCAGATGGGACCACTATGGCGAGCTCAATTGACATAACACGATGCCATAGGGTGGGGACACTTGATTAAGAAAGAGAAATGGAAAAGTCATCGAATTGATAGCAGTTTCTGCGGACATTGAACGTCACAAGCCGACTTCTTCAGACGATAGGCCTGCCATTCATGTTTTCCTCGGCAGTCAAGATCGTGGGCCGCGCTCTTTCCACCATTTTCTGTTTAGCTCTTCTCATGGTATTAACGGCGAGAATAGCGACTCGGTTATCTGTTATTGGGACCTTCCAGTCTGACTCTTGAGAGAGAGGGAAGTAGGGGGGGGTAGACCCGAGGCCCTGAATATCACGTTAACAAGGATCGATAGGGGGCGCAAAGGAAACTCCGAGCTTACCAGTTGTGCACAAGAAAAGATCCAAGAGTAACCATGACGCCAGTGCATAGAGTACTGCTGAAGCTTTCGTGCGCGTAATATGGGTACATGGTGAGAGAGAGTGCGGTGATATACGGTGCTCAATCATTGATGGAAGATGAAATGGGGACTGAGGACGAGTGCATCTTAAGTATTGTATTAAGGCTCGCTCGGGTGAAGAGAATTCTGTTTGAGTGAGCAATTATCACGTTCTGCTCGATTCATCCGTCCCCTCCATTCCCAACAAGGGAACCTTGGTATGAACTTTGAGTAAATTTAATGACCTCCGCAGAGCGTCTAGGTTCGATTGACCATGATCACGCTCCACGCCGTCCGTATGTCTACAAAAATGCGCATCTGAGCATTCCCGCTTCGCAGCGCTTTGCGGCTACCACTAGAATATTAACGTGCAGAAATGTAAACACACTCACTTAATCCGAAGTCTACTAATGGGTTACGGGTAACCATCGAATAAGGATGATCTACACAAGCGCCGGGATGACGCAGCAGGTCGAATCACGCGTTTCAGCTCGAATCCTAAACTCCGAGGCGCAAGCGTCCAGATATCCTCAGATAAGCGTCCACCACTGCCCTCGTTGTCGTCGCCTATCAATAAACCTTTACAAGTCAAGCCGATCATGGTACGTTGATGGTACCAGGCAGAACAATATCGTGCTTCTGATATCCCAGCTCGTAGCTCGATAGAGAAGTAACGCTTCAACGTTGAGTTATTGTCCAACAATGCCGGCAGACTACAGCTCCACCGCTCGGGCCTTGGCCTTACCTGTGTCTCCATCACGATCCCCAACGATACCACACCACTCAAAGCCGAGACCATGGTCTCGAGGTCAATCTGGCATGCCGCTGTTGCGAGATAATCCTGCAAAGCAAGGGCAAGCTAGCAGCATGAGGGATCGAATCATCGTTGGCGTCGAGAGGATCAACAGGAGAATACAACGAGGCGTTGAGAAGTTGACACCGGTGCAAAGAGCCCTAGCAATCGTTGTTGGCATATCCACTCTGGTCATTGGCATACTGTTCTTGGTCTTCAACGAAAGGATCTTTGCTCGGCTGGAGCCTGCTGCTGTGAAATGGAAAGAGCTGAGGGGAGGTTGGCTCATACTGTGGGCAATGATATTCACCACGGCATTTCCGCCTGTCATCGGCTACTCGACATGCTTGACGATTGCCGGTTTCGTATATGGATTTCCTGAGGGGTAAGCACCTGATACTGTCCTTTACTGTCACCACTCACCCTTGTCATAGCGTATCTAGGTCCATAGGCTTTGCTGACAGATGGTCTTCTGCAGATGGTTCATAGCTTCAACGGCCACGGTCGTTGGGTCAACGTGCTCCTTCATCGTTTCCAGGACAATACTTTCGAACTTCGTCAACCGCCTAGTCGCAAACGACAAGAGATTCACAGCTCTCTCTCTGGTGCTGAAGCACGATGGCCTGAAGCTTCTGTGTATGATCAGACTATGTCCACTTCCATATTCGATCTCCAACGGAGCGATATCGACATTTCCTACGGTGCAGCCACAAATGTACGCGCTGGCAACGGCAATCGTCACGCCTAAATTGATGATACACATATTCATAGGATCGAGACTAGCCGCCATTGCGAAGAGTGGGGAGAAGATGGACGCCAGTACGAAAGCTATCAACTGGGCAAGCATCATCGGAGGGGGAATCATTGGAGCCGTGACTGGATGGCTAATATATAGACGGTAAGCAGAACCGTGGTCTCGCCTATATGAACCCACTGATATTGTGTAGGACTGTTGCTCGGGCACAGCAGCTCGAGGCTGAAGAACGAAACAGCAATCTACATACAAGAGCACAGCTTCCGGGATTTACCGATGATCCTGAGGAGCAACAGGCAACGGCAACATTAATACGAGATGATCAAATAGACTTCGTGGATTCCCAAGGTATCAAAGGAGCCTATCAAGACGAGTTCAGCGAAGACGAAGACGATGTCTTCAGATTTGGCGACGGAGACGATAGCGCCATCAGTCTGGGTCGTCAATTCTCGCAGCGATGAAATTATGAGTAAACGTTGGATATGGAGAGCGTTCACTACGAAAGCCCCCGGTTGGATTTGGTACGAATAGATTACGAAGCATTGTAGGAACCCGTGATGCATCATAGAGTTACTTAGATTACTCGGTTTTATACGCCGAGTGTGCTTAGAGTAGACATCGAATCTCTATTGTTGTGCCCCCTATACTATTTCGAACATTGATGAAGTGGGAAGCTCCATAACAACCTCGGCTAAATACATCCTGGACGTCTTAAACCCATGGGGCCCTTGTCCATATTTGGTGATAGCCTAGGGTTGATTTCAGGGTTAAAGCTCAAAATGAGAACGACGGCAATTGGATGTTCAACAACGTAGAAGTCTAATAAGTAGTGTTGTACACATTAATTACGATACCTCTGGCTCGTCCTCGAAGTTTTCCCATCGAATTGGGCCCAACCTCTCCCCGACCTTCTGTGTGCTTTCAAAGGCAGAATAAAAGCTTCTGAATCCATCAGCGGCCGCCCTGCAACCCGCATCTGTCCATAGCATGGATACAGATGACTTCGACAACGTCTCTTGGCGTGAAGAGCCCAGTAGCGCTTCGTCTCGCCCTGTAATATCGGGCAACAGTGACAGTCCAGGCCGCGTTCGGACCGGGGATAATGCAAAGAGGAAGCTGAGCCATGATCCTGAGTTAAAATCAGGCGCTGATGCCGTGGACATTGCGGGCATTGGTGAGTATGGGAGATTGGACTGCACTGTGGACACGCCGTCGAAGGAGAATGAGGGCACAAAAGATGCCTATGTCTCGTACCTAGTTACGACTCAAGTACGTCTGTCTGTTGCCATTACAACAGCTGCCCCTCAACCAACGATACCCAAGTACCAGTATTGACCATACACAGAGCGATTTTGCCTCCTTTCAGAAACCCTCCTTCAGTGTCCGCCGCCGATTCACCGATTTCGTCTTCCTCTACAAAACCCTTTGCAAGCAATTCCCCGCCAACGCCATTCCCCCTCTCCCAGACAAGCACAAAATGGAATACGTCCGCGGCGACCGCTTTGGTCCTGACTTCACCCAACGCCGCGCACACTCCCTCCACCGCTTCATCCGGCGCCTCACCCTCCACCCTTTCCTCCGCCGTCAACTCCCCCTCATAACCTTCCTCGAGTCCTCAGACTGGAACGCGCACATGCGGTCCCACCGCAGCCGCAGCACCTCCGTCTCCGAATCCAGCACATCTGTCTTCGACAACTTCACCGACACCTTCGTGAACGCCTTCTCGAAAGTCCACAAGCCCGACAAACGCTTCATCGACGTCCGCGAAAAAGCCGACAAGCTCGACGAAGACCTCTCCCACGTCGAGAAGATCGTCGCCCGCGTCGCCCGCCGCGAAGCCGATCTCGAAACAGACTATCTCGACCTCTCGACCCAATTCATGAAGCTCGCCGTGCTGGAACCCGGCGTCGAGGCTCCCGTGCACGGCTTCGCGCAAAGCGTGGAGGCCACCGCCAAGGGCTTGACCGGCCTGAAAGAGCACACGGAGCGAGACTACCTCGGCAGCTTACGGGACATGGAAGCGTACATCGTAGCCCTGAAACAGCTGCTCAAAAGCCGAGAGCAGAAACAGATCGACTTCGAAGAACTGACCGAATACCTCACCAAAGCCTCCTACGACCGGGACACCCTTGCCTCAGCATCACACAACTCCGGCCTCTCCGGCCCCGGGGGCTTCATCCGCTCTAAAATCGAGGATGTGAGGGGCGTGGACCATGAGCAGAGCCGGCGGGAGCGGGTGCGGAAGCTGGAGCTGCAGACGATGAGGCTGCAGGGGGAGGTGGAGCAGGCGAAGAAGGATACGGAGATGTTGGACGAGCAGGTGGTGAGGGAGGTTGGCGAATTTGAGAGGATCAAGGGGGTGGAGTTCCGCGAGACGATGGGGGGGTTGGCGGGGAAGCATGTGGAGTTCTATGAGGGGGTTATTGGGACGTGGGAGAGGTATCTGAGGGAGGTGGAAGGGGAGGGGGAGGGGGGTCGTAGGACGTAGGTCGGTACAAGAGGGAATTGCGGTATGAGTTATGAGGTCTGAACAATGAACATATGCAGAATTACTAATGATCCCATTACTAAATCTTCCTCTCATTCTATAAACCCACATGAACCTTTCCCCGCTCTACCATCTCTCATACCCAAGCACCGACTCCCCACTCTTTCAAGCCGCCCAAGCCGCCCAAACCACCTACTCGCCAAACACCCACAACCCCCCTCCCCATCCGCCTCCTCCTTACTACCCTCCAACAACCTACGCACTTCAGCATCGCTCCCCCACGAGCCGGGAATTGCGGGCTCTATATTAAGGTTGCTGGTTTCTGAGGAGGATTTCCCTGAGGGAGAGACTTCTCACGTTCTACACCCTCGCAGTGAGGGCTCTGATACTGTGGAGGCTGGTGTTGCGGTGGCAGAATGGGATGATTGTTTTGGTTGGGTATGTGTCGACATGGTGAAGGCTATGTAGGAGCGACTGGTGATGCGACGGCTCGATGTTTTGGTTTACTTGGGCGTTGGATGTTGTGCATGGAGATTGGAGGGACATCGAGCTCGTTGTGGTCGTGCTTGTAGGGGTTGAATAGGAAGATATATCGGTTGCGGTTGTGATTCTGGAGCTTACGGGGGTGGAGAATGCGGGCGTGGGTGCTGTGTATAGGTCGATGGAGCAAAGGATGGCATAGCGGTTTTCTGAAAGGTTTTCATGCTCAGGTTGGTTTGTAGGAGAGTTTCGGGAGCGGATGAGGAAATAGCAGAATGACTCGCAGAAAGTGGGAGGCATTATCGCTGAATAGTGGTGACTGCGGTGACTGTGGTGGAGGGGAAGAAACGGGAATACGTAAGTGATGAGCTAGACTGGTAGCTGGAAAAGAAATGTGGTATACAAGAATCGAAGATTAAACTTCAAAAGCATGACTGGAGAGGAGACGTGACAATGTGAAAGTGTTTTTCAGATAGATGGGAACATATGACCCGCTTCTTCCGACGGACAGATGAGATAGAAAGAACCAGTTTTGTTTGCGGCAATGGCTGCGTTGTTTGTTAGGGAACGAGAAGCTCATATAGGTCGATAGAGAATATGAGAATCCCAAGGTAGTGTGCGACGCTGATGCAATAGCGTTAGGAACCTCTATAGATAACTTGGAACATACCAATGAATATTGATTTTTGATCATGAGGACCCCTTTCGAATTTCCTGTAGATCTCGAGCAAGTTTCGAACTGCTCAATATCAACATTCGAGAGAGCAACACTTGTAACCAGCAACTCGGGCATACGTGAAACGGCTCCGCCCAGATCCAGCAAGATATCATCATCTACCAGCCCACCATTTACCATTCGCTCCAACACCAGAGAATGCGCTTGGGATCGGACTTCCCGCTCAGATGATGCCGAATCGTACTGTACATGTGAAGGATTCTTAACGCTTCTCATCGTCGCTGTCTCGCGAAATTTTTCTTCCTCGTTCTTTCTCGTCGTTGGGTCCTTCGTCTCGATAACCTTCCTCTTCTGATAAGAGCTCCTCGTCGCTCTCACCCGCGAAGGCGTCGTACAACTCCCCACCTCGCCTCTTTTGCCGCTTGCCCTGTGCACCGCCATTGAGCCCCGTCGTAGTGTCGTCATCCTCAACCATCTCAAACTCGTAATCGTCTCGATTGAGGCGATTCCTCCGTCGTCGTTGGACGATAAAGTATGTTCCGAGACCGGCGCAAAATACAACAATGATTGTGATGGCGCCATAGATCCAGATCTGGGTTTTCTTTGAGACGCCGAAAGTGGGAAAATAGTGTGGGAGGTAGCTGTCTACTGCGGTGGTTTCTACTGGCTCTGCCGTTGCGACTGTTGTGCTAGTCGCGGATGAGGTATTGCTAGGTTTCGTTATAGCCAGAGGAGCTGTCGGTTTAGCATTTACGGGACGGTGTTGATGATCTGATGGGATCGCTGAAAGTGTGTCACCCGATGGATGAGATACGGTGGTAGTATCGACGGAAGCTGTTATGACATCGTGATCGTCGTCGTCATGTTCCGTGGGCATAGGCAGAGGTTCCTGTATCGACGCATCAATGCACTCGCCCCATAGTGTGAGCTTCCAATCAGTGAAATTCCCTGTATACTCGTTCTCATTGGTGTCCTTGACTATGATGCTCCATTTGCCGATACCGGTTTCGCCCCTACTCATATATCAGCAACCCACGAAATATGACGGAAAAGCTGCGCCAACGATACGTACCAGTGGGCGACCGACATAAATGTCCAATCCTCGTAACCATACTTTGCCTTATCTAGTCTTCTTGCTACACTTAGATGACTCACGACATTCGTAGGACTTCTCAACTCCACGCTAAGATCTCCACGACAAGTGTGGTTGACGTTCATGGTGACGGTGATATGCTCGACTTTCTCGAAATTTGCATTTTGCAAAGCGTCTTTGGTCACTTCGAAGGTGCTCAGTAAGCCTTCCACACCTTGTGGAATCGGATGCCTGACATGCAGCCACGGCGAGTTGTACCAAGCCTGTGGTTTGACCAACTCCCAGTATCTGGCTGCTTCGACAATACCGTAAGCATCAAGCTTGCCATATCCGTAGGTATGGCTGAATTTCTTGCCGATGAACGTCTTGTCCCACTGCTCCTGTTCGTTGATCGGAACCGCGGTCTGCACAAGTATGTGCTGCAAATCGCGCCAAGTAAGTTCAGGACGGACGTCGAGCGCCAGAGCAAATATTCCAGCTCCTAAAGGCGCGGCAGCAGAAGTGCCTCCATGATTTGAAAAGCACGCGTTGGTACCTACATCGGTCGTATGGATGGCATCGCCGCTTCCACTGCTGTAGGTAACCACCAGCTGCGCAGAGCATTTTTCTGAGTAGTATGGATGCAAGCCTTTCCTGTCAATGGCTCCCACAGTAATGCTGTAGATACTGTTGGTATACCCGTCAAAGTTGCAATTATCGCCACTACCGGCACCGTTGCCAGCCGCAAAGACGTAGATGTTGCCTTTTCCTTGTCGACCTTTCTGTACCGCATTGATCATGGCTTTCTTAATCAGAATGCCTGGAGCATCCATCGATTGACCGTCATCCGGAGGACCCCAAGAGCAGGAATAAATCTGATTCTGCTGGTATGCGTAATTCATAGCTACAGCTTCATCTTCGTCCGTTATGACTTTAGACAATATGCGAAGGCCTCCTATTCTAGCATTGTATGCAGCTCCTACACCACAGACACCATTCTTGACCGCCGCAATTTCGCCAGCACATCTGGTGCCATGGTGATCGTCTGATAATCTGGGCCTTGGTTCATCGGTATTATCATTGAAATCATAAGAGCCTTCGGCGAAGTAGTTGTCCTTGAGGTCATCGCTATACATGTCGATACCATCATCGACCATAACCGCCGTGACGTTGTGCCCCGTGATGCCTTGCGTCCATACCCCAGTAACATTGATGTCGTGACCAATTTGCACAGTATTGATGAGATGCCATTGCTCGTCAAATATTGGGTCGTCAATGCTCAGCTCCCGTTTGACATTGGTTCTCAGTTCCATCGCCGCTTGTTGCGCAGGCTCAACAGATGGACTCGGGTCCTGAGCGGGCACGACCGTAGGAACGGCAATCTTTTCTGCTCGTGCTGGATCAGGCGGTATAACGTTACGTTTCGCCATGCGAGGTTTTGGCTTCTGCTTTTGGTGCCACAGTATGCCATCCAGTTCCTTCACGCCTGTTGGTACATGCCGTTTCCTACGGCGTCGCCGTAGGTCCTCAAGAATATCATCAGCGCCATGTTGCCGATGCCGAAGTGACGAGAATGTGTGATGTTCAGGCAGCTCGCCTAATTTGCCTTCATAATCAAGACCCAGCGCTGCGGCTACGTGTAAGGGTGAGGTGTCGGATTCAAGATGAAGAGCGTAGTATTCATGCGTGTCATGATTCCGGCGGTGAGGATTCGCTGCGTAGGAGAGGCAACGGAGTGTCAGCGCCAGTAGGCCGACGCATTGCCTAAGGTGCATTGTTGTATTGCTACCTTCCTGCCATTAACGGCAGATCTCGGTCCTTACGCTGCTTCGAGAAAGGGATAGGAAGTAGTAAGAGCGGCTGTAGATTGGAGGACTCAGAGATCTGTGGAGTAAGATCTAAGATACGTCAGGTCTTTGTCGTGTTCATGTGAGGTTCAAACAAGGATGTTGAACGTGGAAGTATCAAGGTATATGGCGTCCTGGCCGAGTAAGGTAGAAGAGTGGAGGAGGCAGCGCACCTCAGCGCTCCGTACGATGGTGATAGAAAGGTGAGTGAGTTCAACGTTCTAGTCGTGAGTAGTGCAATAATAATCTGCTATGTAATAAGGAGTGAGCTGGAAACATTGTCTTCAAAGGGCCACACGTTGAAGGCGGCAGGGCTACCTTAGCCGGACCCGGTAGCTCTTCCGTCCTAGGGGGGCCCCGTGCTAGCGCAGCATGCATTCCGGTGGAAAAGGATGCCAAGCCGAATGAAGGGAGGTTGGATTCCAAGGAAACTCAAGTAATCGACTCTTCGACCGGCGAAGCGCATGCTTTCGACAAATTTCTTTGCCTTGTAAGATGTTTGCTAGCTGTCTCGAATCTGCTTCTCTGGCGTTGTGGTAGTGCATGTTTTATCGGCTTGCACCAGCTGATCGAAATGTCATAATCATTATTACCGGTTACCTGCATATCCTTATCCTTTGTACTTGGGCAGTTGTTGTCGAAAGTCGAATCGCACATTCAACAATCTGAATCTGCTACACATTGACAATGGCAGCTCGTGACCCTCAAGTGAGAATCAACTATCCTGCTCCCATTCCATATCCTCAACAGGTACCCCAGCAGAAACCAGTACGAGTCGACCCATTCGCGCCATTGCCCACGTCATTCGCACCCGTCGAGAACGCAGATCATGCGTCTTGGCCAGAAGAGGTGCAGAAAAACAGCGTGGCTACGCCTGAACAACCGAAAGACGACTTAGCAAGGGCAGCGTCTCGAAAACGAAGAGTCAGTGGGACGGGGAGAGGACCAAGGAAATCGCACGTGGCAAGCCATCCTCAACCTCCGGCGCCTGAAGTACCACCAGCTCCGTCGGTTCCTTACCAAAGACAACATGCCATGAATGGCACAGTCTCCCGGACCAGCAACCCTACGTCCTTTGCTGCTCGAGCGCACGGCTTGTCGGACAATGAGGACTTTCCCTCAGCAGACGCGCATCAATCCCCTGAACCCATCGTCCAGCCTGCGAACTCAAAGCGGCGGGAGAGTAAACGGAGATCCCAAGAGCGAGCAGCTTCAAACGAGCTAGGGCCAGGTAACGGGCGTGAGGTATCCCAACCATCGTCGACGCAGAGCGGTGTCCCTATCCAGCAACCCAGAATCGTAGACATACCCGCGCAACGGCGTGTGGTAGAATCGAAAGCTGTTCCGCTGGAAGAACCCCCCTCAATTGAAGAGCCTCAATCGGACGCAGTGCCTCGCCCAGCTCGCTCGAACGCAAGAAAGTCTTCGGCCGGCCACGATGATGCGGGAAGAGAATGGGCCCCAGATCGCTCACCGTTACAAAAACTTGAAGTCAAGTTGAATGATATTAGCAAGGAAGAAAAGAGGGCTCGTGTCGAAAAGGCTGAACAGAGGTTGAGGGAGTCCAAAGCCAATGGAGAGCGTCTCCGAGCCGGCCAAGAGAAGCAGCTAGCTGAGGATCGTACATCGGCACAGCGTCCTTCTGCCAAACGTGGTGTCAGGGATGAAGCGCCTCCAGAGCAAAGCCGCCAAGACGACCACAAACGACATGGGGAAAACCGCGCCCGAAGGTCGGCCGCACCTGCCTATGTTGAGGATATTGATAGACAACAAATGGAACGTAATCAAGGTTCGGCCCGTGACCAGCCATTAGTTCACTCAGGAGTGCCATCTTCTGGCAAGGCTCGGTCTAGGGTCTTGGAACAGCAGCCTCCACAATCATTACCGGCCGATTCTATCACTGAACAAGTAGGAGAACGCGGTGTACGTTTTCATGGTCAGGTCGATAATGGTGATCTAACCACAGATCCAAATGTGCATGTTGCCCAGCGATCTCCGCAGACACGCAATTTCTCTAGAACAAGTCGACAGGGCGCCGGGCCACAGGAACCTCTTCGTCAGGAACAACCATCCATGGGTGTCAGAACGTCGAAGGGGGTCTCAAAGCAGCAGCAAGCATTATATAGCGGTAAAGGACGACATTCGGGTAAGGCCGGTGATCCTACCGCGTTCGGCGGAGCCCCTGACCCTGTATCTGCAAGATCAGTCCGCGGCCAAAGCGATGCTGTGAAGTATGAGATTCCTCCTCAGACTGCAGCTGGGATAGAAGCTCGTCAGAAGGTCGGATTTGATGATACTCTTGGTACACCTGCACAAGCTCCAGGCCATCACAAGCATCATCTGTCTGACATACTACATCATGGCAAGAAAAACGCTCCAAACAGTAGTCCACAGCTTGGACCGCAACCCAGGCATAGTGACGAATGGCGGCAGGGCGGAACCGCACGTCTAACAGCTGCCGAGCTTGTTGTTCCAACGGACGACGCTAAGAATCAGAGCGCATGGTGGGAAGAAGGAAACGCTAGGGACCGTAGGACATCCGACAGAGCTCAGGTTCAACAGAATCCCGGCACCACCTCATTGGGACACGCCGGGCAAGACCACGCCCAGGAAACCAGATCGTTCGATCCTCCTTTATATCTCGCATGTGGCCCGTTATTGCGCTATACAGGCCTGAAGAGAGACAAGCTTCACGCTTCGCGCCTCAGAAGTAACAATCGGGGGACGGAGCCGGAGAGCTGGCGTGGTAGCGTCATGATCGTGACAGCAGACGGCTGGTCTGATTATAGCGATCCTCCAATCCTTCGACTGTTCCCTGAGCCAATAGAGCTACTACCTCTGCCACCACTGCAAGTGAACGGAGAAAGTGGGCACAGTCTTCCTCCAGAGTACATCGATCCTATTGCAGGCCTTCCAAAGCTGTCAAGAACAGGGACGACCGTCTATGTTAAGCCGGTAGAGGATCTCGACCCAGGAGTTGATCTTTCGCGCGTCGAGACCGATGATGGTCTCTTCGAAGAAACACGGACAGCTGCAGTACCGACTTCGTACGGCAAACCAGATCCGCGCTTTTCTCAGTCGCAACAGAACGACTCTAAGATGGCCCGTGTTTTGGGAAGAACAAGGTCCAAGAGCCAATCGGTCAGAGGTGTACGGCTGCATGCAGAACGAGGTGTCACCTTCTGGCGCTTCAATTTAGAAGTAGAGCTAGGTACACAGCAGACACGGATCGCATACAGCATCAACAATGGACCGTCCGTTGGGTTTTGGGTACCGGCAAAGGGGCAGTCAATGAATGTTATGTTTCACAGCTGCAATGGCTTCAGCATGAATGTCAAGTAAGTCTCTCCGCGAGACAAATTAATGTTGTCTAACGAACAGAAACAGCCCTGCAAATCTTTCTGGACCTGACCCTCTCTGGCGTGATGTTCTCAACAACCATCAGACGAGGCCTTTTCATGTCATGATTGGTGGAGGAGATCAGATATACAACGACGCAGTCATGACACAGACTACCTTATTCCAAGATTGGCTCAACCTTAAAAACCCGCATCACAAGCGTGAGGCCCCGTTCTCTACAGAGATGCAAGAGGAGTTGGAGTCTTTCTATCTTGACCGATATTCGATGTGGTTTTCACAAGGACTCTTTGGCATGGCCAATTCACAGATCCCGATGATCAACATTTGGGACGATCATGGTAAGTTTCTCACAAGTCTACAACAAAGATTGATAGTTCATGCGACTCCTGTATCTCAAGACGCTTGCGCCTCGTGGATCTTAGCTGATAGAGATCATGTAGATATCATCGACGGTTTCGGCTCATATCCGCACCACTTCATGAACACTCCCGTATTTTGTGGGTTGGGTGCTGTCGCTTTCAAGTACTACATGCTATTTCAGCATCAGAGTGTACCCGCCGAAAGCTCCGCGGATGAGCCAAGCTGGCTTTTAGGCGCATTGCCAGGGCCATACATAAATGATTTAAGCCGGAGCATCTTTTTGAGCCTCGGCAAGCACGTCGCTTTCCTTGGACTTGATTGCCGCACCGAGCGGACGGTGAGTCATTACCCATTGCTATATATGTATTCTCGCTCATGGCTTCGATAGAGAGATATGGTCATGAGCCAGGCCTCGTACGAGCTAGTCTTCGACCGGTGCCGGCGAGAGATTATAGAAGGCGAAACGAAGCATCTTATCGTCTTGCTTGGAGTACCCATAGCTTACCCTAGGTTGGTGTGGCTCGAGAACCTGCTTACTAGCAGGGTGATGGATCCCATCAAAGCGCTAGGGAGGACTGGGATTCTCGGCGGCTTTCTCAATAAATTTGATGGCGGCGTTGAAATACTTGATGATCTCGATGATCACTGGACTGCCAAGAATCACAAGGTAGAAAGAAAGTATTTTATCGAGGAGCTTCAAGAATTGGCAGCAAACAAATCGGTCAGAGTGACAATCCTTGGGTAAGACCGTTTGAATTACAATCTTGCGGGTTCATGCTCACAATATTGTAGGGGAGATGTCCACCTGGCAGCTGTTGGGCAATTTTACTCCAATCCTGTAATACCTAAGGATAGGGACCATCGTTATATGGCCAATGTTATCTCGTCTGCCATCGTTAATACGCCGCCCCCCGAAATGATGGGAGATATCTTAAACAAACGCAACAAGACGCACCATTTCGACTACGACACAGAGGAGAACATGATACCTATGTTCACTCATGATGTCGACGGTAAGGCCAGAAATAATAAACACCTTTTACCCCGGCGCAACTGGTGTTCTATTCGGGAATATCATCCAGGCCACACACCTCCGCAGACTCCTACCGACGCAGGTTCTCTAATGTCTGACAGTGGACCTGCCAAGCCTGGTCGACTTCAACGGACATTGTCTCTGACACGGGGCGATATGAAGCCAGGTAATCTAGTCCGACGGCTTTCCCAACGTGGTCCAAATCAGGGTTACCCACCTTCCAACGAGTACCGCAGCTCGCCGACAGCCGCTCCATCTCCACCTCAACGGTCGCCAGAAGCTGATGGTTACTTCTCGTCCCTGCCCAAGGCCTCGGCTAATGCTCCTCCGAATGGAGCCAGTGCTTTTAGCTCGGCTCCCCTTCCGCGCCCTGGCAACTTCCACCGCCGCCCCACGAACATGAGTATCAAAGCTATAAAGAAGGGCGGAGCCGATGTTGACGAGAAAGAAGGGCACGTCAACCTGGAGCACGGCCTTGATATCGTGCTCAATTGCGAGGTTAGCCCAAAGGATCCTGCTGGCATCACGGTCCCGTACCGATTGCTCATACCTGCTCTCTGGTACGAGGGTCAGGGGGACGTAAATGAGGATCCATATAGGAAGAGGAATATCTTGCAGCGGTTTAGTAGCCTTCGAGGCAGTAGGCGAAGAAGTCTGGCGAACAACCAGGGACAAGGCAATTGGGGCCAAAGCCAAGAATCTTATGCAGCGAGCGAAACGCCAAGCGAAGTAAGCGAGCACCAAGCTCGACAGGATGTTGAGATGGGTAGAGGTGGAGCAATGGGCCTATTTAGAAGACTATCTCAAGGCGCAGCCGGTCGTCGAGTACCTGATAGGGAGACGCCACCAGGAAGGCAACTCGGTGAAATGAGCGAAACACCAAGTGAAGCTAGCGAGGAACAAGTCCGACAAGATGCTGGCATGGGCAGAGGTGGAGCAATGGGGCTGTTCAGAAGGCTGTCTGGAGGCGCAGCCGGTCGTCGAGAATCGAACAGAGACACGCCACCGCGAACGCAACACGATGAAGTGGTCGAGGACAGACCTGAGAAAGCGGGTCTGTTCCAGCGCCGCCCCTCCACGAAAGATGGTCCTAAACCTCAGCTACCCATCACAACCAACGAACTCCCAGAGGCTAGACAAACGCACGACCGTGTTGAAGGCATGAGTCTCTTCAACCGCCACGCCTCCAACCCAGCGCGCGTAGGTCCAATCTCTCAACCTATGCCCGGCCTCCAGGCCAGAACGATTACGACCACCACAACCACCAAATTTCAAAGCGGCCAGCAGCAGCAGTTACCTCAGCGCCGCGCCTCTGCCACTGAGCGTGTTGAGGGGATGGGCATTTTCCCTCACCGGGCTGCGTCCACCAATACCCGGCCCCCACCAGTGCAGCAACCTCAATCCCAATCGCAGCCATTAAGTCTACGCACTATGGAGGCTCGCGCCTCGCAACAAGAGCAGCGCGACTTTGAGCGCAGAGGTGATGGGTACCCAGGGCGGAGACCGAGTAAGTTGGATCGTGTTCTGGGCACTGGGCACGCCCGGCATGAGCCAGTGGAGCAGGGAAAAGGACCAAGCTTCGCAGCCAGACAAGGCAGCGTTGGAGCCATGGATGGAGCGGATGACGATTACTATAGCGATGAAGGGCAGAGTGTGAGTGAAATCAGTGAGCAAGGTGGCGGGCCGACAAAAGGGTATGGTGGTATTGAGGCGTACAAGGAGCAGAAGGGCTGGAGGAGATTCTTTTAATTATCGCGTCGTTGGCTTGCATAGCCAGGTGAAACAACAGGGTTGGGTATTCAGAGTTGGAGAGCGAGGACGTTGGATACAATGAGACATGATACCCTTCGGCGAGCATACATACAGGTTTTGGACAGCATAGCGATATCGCTTTTAGGTCATGGGGTCGTCTTGCATCGTAATATCTTAGTTTCTGGCAGCGCTCGCGCTATTGCGGTTGGAGTCGACTTCGTCTTTCTTGGATTCGATGGCGTTCCCATACAAAAGGTCATTAATATCTGGACTGTATCCCTTTCGTGATATTGCAAACGCGATATGCTTTGCCACTCCGCCTCTTTAGCGATAAGTCGTTACTAGCCGATCCGTCACTCCATCGCCAGCCATTCCATCAACATCCATTCCAAGATCGCCTCCGAAAAGCGCGTTCCGCTAGCGTATAAGACCAGTCTCCACCCGTCGAGAACATCCCGTCCAAATCCCTATCCCCTTACACAAGCAAACAACCATATTCTCAAACCAGAAAGAAATCCAAAGAAACCCACCAAACCCCCAAAGAAATTGATAACCACTAGCCGCCCGCCACCCTTTTTCTCTCCCAAGGTACACTCTGCTCCCACACCACTCCCTCGGACCAAGTCTCATCGATTAACGTACGACCCCTGGTTTCCGCGAGGGCAGGGAGACGAAGAGAGATAAGGTAGCTAGCTGGGTGCGGCTCCATTGATGTGCGTTCTTGATCGGCATCAGGCGGTGCATGCTCGAATGAAACCATTGTCTACGAATCGCCAGCTATTGAGATGTCTGAACTTTGGGAAGTAAATAGTCATCAAGAGCAACAGTGGAATCGATGACCTATAGCCTCAACCATTTCGAGAAGTCAAATCACAATGGATTCGTAGGGAATGAGAATTCATGAGCCAACAAGGAGCGCTGTAGTCGCGATGTGGCCCATCAAAGGAACGGAATCGCAGTAGACTGAGCGACCAATTGACGGCCGTAGCTGAACGGGAAAACCGTCGTAGCTCGCCGTTATCGCTGCAGAGTGTCCTATGCCAGTTTATGGGATACTCAGATTTCGCTAGCAAGCTGCTGTGTCAGCAGCTCCATGGCCATTGTAAATGATGCCATCGATATAGGCGGTGAAGCCAAAGGTGGATGCGGGAGATGGCGGTCAAGGACACGGATGCGCGATGGTGAATCAACAATCCTCGATTGACGAGACTCTATACATTTACCTAGGGAGGGGCTCGTGTGCGAGAGTCGTACTTCTCCGGTGATGTACTTTAATGATTAAAAAAAAATTATCCTCTTCCTGGGTGACAGCCCACCACCAGAATCCAAGCGATACTCCGGCCTCTCGGCCTTCTTTGCGGGCAACTGGCCCCAGAGTCGGCCGACCCCGGGGCTCTCTGCCCGTAGCTCGATAAATCGATTTAAACCCCAAAAGCCCTGGAGATGTGCGTCACGGTCTGCGGCGGGTTCGAACCGCCGCCATCGTGTGAGGGTCCTGGTGGTTTTATAGATTGGTTTGTTAGGCCAATCGCCCTCGAAGCGTGTGAGAGTGATGGGTGTGTGTCTATAATGCTTCATTGTCAAGGCGACAGAACGTTAGAGATTACCAAAAGCAAAGTCGAGAATCCCAGGGACGTAACGGAAAAGATTTCCAAAGGGTGGCCAAGCGAAGTAACACCATTTCGGAGCTGACGCATGGATTGAAACTTGCCATTGAGATGAATCACCCACAGATCAAGAGCCGAAAGGGAGATGCTATCCAACCTTAAGCTCGTCCATCCAGGACCCCCCTATGACCATACACCAAATAGCCCACCGATACACCAACGGAGCCATTCAATCTCACCCCTCCTTCGCAATCTCCTCCCACTCCTGGCTCCCCGTTTCCATAGTTCCCTCCCCCCTCGCGCTCCTGGCGTCCCCTCTCTGCCTCAACCCCAACATCCACCCCACCACGCCTCGCGGAGCCCATCTTCCCACCATATGATACATCCAGCTCCCTCTACCCACGAATACCGTCCCATCACGACCCCTTTCCCTCGTAATAACATCAAAGACGCAATTGTGCAACTCTCTCAACGAATGTCGTCTCCTCTTTTCCTCTTCCTCCGCAGCCCTGCTTCGCTGCTCGGGGCGTCGGGCGACGAGTTGCCGCTCCATAGCCGTCATAAGGGGACCATAATCGAAATTCCCGAGCTTGAGCGTCGCTATGTTGAGTTCTGTGCCGGGAACTTCGCGGTGAAGTGTCGATATATATGCGTTCAGGGCGGCAGTGATGACCGATTCCGGGGCGTGAGATGCAGGAGTAAGCGAGGGCGTTATAGAGGGCGTTAGGTGGAGGATGGTGGAATGCTGGGAGGCAAGGAGGGGTAGGAAAGCGCTGAGCGTTGTGACGGGGGAGAGGAAGTGCGCGTTCAGGCTGTCGGCCCAAATCGCAGGCGGAAGGGTGGATGTGGGTCGGGTGGGGAGGGAGAGGGGGGGGATGAGTATTAGGGAGGTTAGATGGAGATTGTGTGGGGGGCTTTGGGGATGAGGGCGATGGGGAGTGGTGAGGTGGACTGTTAGCTCTTGTATGGTAAGGGCTGTGGATTGTTCCTGGGGTTTCCATTAGTCAGTATGAAGACGTGCGAAGGAGCAGGGTTGGTCTTACTGATGTGACGTCTAGGTGGAGAGGTCTTATATCCGCTCGGAATTCAGACTGCACAACCTGCTCCTCGAAAAGGCTGCTGACGAGAATATAGACGATGAAGCCGCGCCTCTCGAGATCCAGGGACAGCGACCTTGTTAAGGGCGACTGGGGCGAGCCAGCCAGGACCACGACTTCGATCCTGGCGCCGTTCTTCGCTCTCTTTGCTCTTCGCTTAGTTCGATCTGCCCTTCTCTGTCGCCATATGATGATCGCTCCAGTCGCTACGAAAGCTACTATCGCTGCTGAAACCGCTCGATGTTCCGAGACCCAGTGCTTGCAGGCTGCGATGTACTTTATAGGGACAGTCTGGCGCGGAGGTGGAGGCGGAGCTGGTTTCTCATACAGCCATGGCGAGCTCTGGATTGTTTCTCGGATGGATGCTGCGATAGGATATTCGAGGAGCGAGGTTGCGACGGCTTTGAAGTGCTTTTCGATGGAATCGGCGAAGCGGTTGACATCGTTCGTGATGTGGTCAAGGTCGGGCATCATGTCGTCTAGTGAAGCAAGCCAGCTCTCCCAAGGATCAGAGGAGCTGCTGGGCATTTGAACAGTGTTCGTAGAGACGATCGCAGCAGACGCTCTTGAAGGTTCGGTCAAGGGATGAGGGGTGGTAGCATTATCGGCATGTGACTTAGCGCTCAATAGAGTGGAGCCTGCCGCTATCAGCACGTGCTTCCCGCGATAACAATGCAGGGTTCACAAAGGCTAAGCCTGTTCGAGGTTTTATCAAGATTGTTGTAGGTCCTCTTCGTCCGAACTTCGCCAACTTCACACTTTCTTCACGCTCCATGAGCTGTTACATCAGCGCTGATGAACCGTTTCCCCTAAAATCCACACAAGACAAAGATATTTCCCTAAAGATACTTCGACCGCAAGGATAACTCCTCTATAGCTGTGTGTGGACGTTGACGACAGGGGCACCTTCAGCCTGCTCACCTAATCCAGCGCCCTCTGTGGCTTTGTCACATCTTCCAACAACCCTCACTCTCTCCTTTCCATCCTTCCACCAAGAACCGGCCACCTTCCATCAAGATGCATGAAATCGATCCTCTCATCACCTCTTACCAACACGACACCACCAAACCCCGCGCTGTCGAAGCCCTCCAGACGCTCCGCAAAGTCGCCTCCCTCGTCAAACCCATAATGCGCCAACGAGGCTGGCGCGTCGGCACTCTGACCGAGTTCTTTCCTCCGGAGAAAAATCTATTGGGCTTGAATTGGAATAGAGGGCAGAAGATATGCCTACGGCTGCGATACCCAGGCGATGAAACCCAATTTCTGCCCATGGAGGAGGTGGTGGATACGGTGTTACATGAGTAGGTCAAACGGCCCATTCAAGATCATTACGAATGGGGTATAGGAAGAAAAAGAACAGGGCTAATAAGAAGCTGCTAGGTTATGCCACATCGTCCACGGACCCCACGACGAACCTTTCCACACCCTCTGGAACCAACTCCGTACCGAGCACGAATCCCTCCTCCGCAAAGGCTACACAGGCGAAGGCTTCCTCTCCACAGGCTACAAGCTTGGCGGCAGCAGTTCTCGCCTTCCCCTCCACGAGGCGCAACGACGCGCTCGCGCCGCTGCCGAGAAACGACGCACACTCACCGCTGGGTCCGGGCAGAAACTCGGAGGCGCAGGCGTGAGAAGGGGGGAGGACATACGGAAGGTGATAGCGGACGCAGCACAGCGACGGATTACGGTCACGAAAGGGTGTGCAAGCGGGACGGATAGGGGAAGAGGCATTATCGAGGAAACGGAGAAAAGCGGGACGAGGACAGCGGCGATCGACCTTACGGATGAGGACGAAGAGGCTGTGATGCTCGCATACATCGATCTGATACAAGAGGAGGAGCGGGAGAAATACGGCGACGCCTATGTCCCTCCCAGCAACGAAAACCCAGCCGGCAGTCAAGGTGCCAAATCTCAGGCTACCAAGTCTCAAGCCAGCTCACCGCTACCGCCGTCTATACCCTCATCCACGAAACCGGCCTCTCCTCAACCCGAACCAATCGACCTCACACAGGCCCCCAGCGACTGGACCTGCGACATCTGCACCCTCGTCAACCCCTCCACCTACCTCGTCTGCGACGCCTGCGGCACCGAGCCCCCCTCCCCTCCCCCCTCTCCAGAACCAAAGCCCAACCCACGAGCCAACACCCACGACCCTCGCTCTAGACCTCCACAGACAGGGAAACCAACTTCCCTCACGAACAAGAAATCCGCCGTCGAGAACATCCGCATCATCGAGGCGCAGGCGAAGAAGGTGCCGGCGAAGCCGATGGGGTGGATGTGTCAGCGGTGCGGCAATTGGATGGAGCAGCAGTGGTGGACGTGTGCGGCGTGTGGATCTATGAAAGTGAGCTCGTAGGGGTTTGTATGAAGAAGGTGGAGATGTGGTGAACCCTCAGAGCTCGATAGTCATCTTTGTTGCATAGCGACGGCTGATAATGAGGCATAGCAAAGGCCGCATTTGGACGGCTGCATAGAAGGATGGGATCTGAATTGTGGTCATATTATAGTGCATAGCATAGCGATGGGCGCCTGGCAAGGTTCGAATAAATGTGGAATGTCACATAGAAGTATCATCTCTACAAAAGCGCCTCCTCAAGCGATACATGAGCGTCTTCTCAGCGGGACAAAACGCCAAAGCCGCGATCGCTCAGTATCTGACAAGCACACTTTGTGCTCACTTCTTCCAGATTCAAAGCCTACACAAACCTGGGCCATTCCATGGTGAGTACACCCTATACGCGGTGGCCATTGAGTACCCTAGCAGGGTGCTCAACCTCAGGTGCTAGCAATGTCGAAGCACCCTTGAATAACATATTCACAAGCTGTCTTTTACTAGGCTGATCACTCAGTCGCATCGTGTGAGAATCCCACACAACCGACCCTCCAGGGGCGAATCGTACTCCCGCAGGAAAGAAATTAGACGAAGGAATTTATGGGTTGTAAAGGGGTATAAAGAGCATTTATCTTTATGATATACAGAGCACAAGGCCGGTGGGGGTCCATGAATCCTATCACATCACCTACCACTAAATGGATATCTTGTTGATGCTACGCTGTCTAGATGCCTGCCCGCTAATGGCGTACCCCTACCGATGAAGGTCCTCCCAAGAAACATGCTCTCCAGGCACGAGGGGATCACAAGTAGATAAATTTTCCTAGCTCAGGCTAGCTCCCTTAAACCGCTTAGCAAGCTGCTCTTCCGACCCGAAATTGTGAGACGCTCCAAACGAAGACGACGAAGGACGCTTGGGGGGGCGCTCACCGCTTTCTTGCAGAATGGCCAGCAAGGTGGCCCAACCAGGTGTGCTGACAAGTTGGAACCCTTCATCAAGGTCATGCGAACGGGCAACACGGCAGACAAGGGCTTCTTCGTCCTACAGGATTGACAAAGAGCGTCAGACCATAGGCCGAGAAGAGACAGAGATTGACATACCTCGCTCAATATGCCCATCCCATGGATGAAGCAGAGCAAATGAAAATCTGACACAGACTTCATGCTCGCATTCGCGTCTATCTTGCTTGGACTGACACTAAGTTTCTTCGCAACGGTACCCAGCTCCTGGCTTTGACCTAACAGCTGCCGGTTCTCTATGGTAAAATTCGAGGTGTTAAACATGGGGCTAGGGCTAGCCGGGAAGCCATGCGTGAGCGTCACCAGCAGGTACTCGACCGGAAAACTGGGCTTCGCATTCTCCTGAACACTGGCCCCGTATTCGTTGATACGCCGGTAGAAGACCTCGGGAATGTATCGGGTCCGGCTAGTCGAACCGTCCGCCTCCTCCTCATCGCGGACGAGCATGACTGCAGGGTCTGCGGAGGGCTCGACAATATCGGCTCTCACCATCTCCACTGCTGAATTAGAAACCTGAAAAGCACTGATGGCAATGCCTCCATCTTCATCGCCGCTGACAACGCATGTTACGAAGTTGGAACCAAACCGGCCAGTGTCACTCCATTTGGTGGGCTTTGGGTTCTGCGCCTGTAGCCTGGCGGCGAACGCGATCTCTAACGAGGAGAGATAGTGCGAATCGATGTGCCGCTTGCACAATACTGTGCCGTCACCAGCACCAGCATCGGTTAGATCAGTGAACATTACTCCGACTTTTTGCAGCCCACATAGGCGTGCTACCTGGTCAACGTCTTGCTCGTTGTCCCAATCGTGTAACGTGCAGCCGTCCGGCTCGTCGACCTGTGGAGGCTCGTAGATGGCTTCAATGACAGCTTTGATGCCCAGCGGTACCTCCGTGTACTCCTCGTAATGACCATATAAGAAACCCACGCGCTGTTCACCTGTTTGCCTCCAAAAGTCGAGCAAGGAATCGACAATGCCCGGTGAAGCAAACTCAACATGGTCGACGAATCGGTACTGCTGGGCTTGTAACGTGATAGCACTTGGTTGACATTTCGTGCATATACCCTCAGGCCACTGCGGGTGTCCAGAAGGGCAATCTCGCTTTACTCGGTAATATGGCTCGCTAAGTGGTGGCATGTATGAGGACTTTAGCTCAGGCTTATTCGTGGCTGAATTGATCTTCCGAAGGTAGGAATGAAATGACAGGTGCTTGATCTTCTTTTCTGCGAGGTAATTCGTATCGTAGGGTTCGAGAGGCATGCAATAGTCGCACATTCCTTTCGGTCCATGTCTGCACATTTTCTGGTCTAGCTTTCTTGGTATTTTGCCATCTTGTTTGTCTAATCGATTATCCAGCGGTGATTGCTGCACGACTTCCCACGGAGTCTTGATGGTAGCCGTCGGCGAAGCCTGGGAAGGAGGGGCAATTGGGAGGTCTTCTGTAGGTAATATAGGGATGCCATTCAGCCGATTCGACGAGTTGTGAGGTTGGGGTGCGGTCGGCGGAGGTGCAGATGAGTGTCCATTGACTGCTGACTGTTCGGAGTATTTGAGAAATAACTTTTCACCATGCGTCAATCCAACCCTTTCGATTGTAATCCCGTCCAACGAGGTGAGAAGTCGGTCCTACGAGAATCGTAAGCATCAGTACAGCCCTCCTCCCAAGAGCACACGTCTCTATCAAAAGCTCGTCAATACTCAGGAGCTCTCGCTGCCGAGCATAACGTATAACACAGAGAGCACATATGAGGCTAGACTCGGCTCCAGACAAAACGTACCTGTCCTCCATATGGTTTATTCGACAATATTAGTGACCTAGAGTCAACGTCCTTCGGCAAGTTGTCAAGGATCTTCGGTAACAGCTATAGGAGATTCTCTAATTAGTACCAATGCACCACGGGGATGTCTCAAGCTCCGGTAAAACACACCGTTGGAAACTCATCGCTCGGCTTGACCGTCAAGCGGAACTGCCCGTTCTTGCTCTCGAAACGGAGAAGTATGATTCCAGGCGGAGGCATGATCTGCTGATAGTGCGCGCTCGATCTGTGGTAAGTCTTGCAGACAGCCTAGTCTTCCGGAGGCTGTAGTAAGAGGATCCGAGAATGTGAACACTTCCTCAGCACTAATACAAGTGAAGAAAGCTGTCGAACGTGTTCGAGTCCCAAAGCTCATCACGTCAACCTGCTTGGCGCTAACGGCGCCTCCCGCAGACCCCTGTCAACCCTAAGCTAGCGATCGCATATTGCCGACTCGGTTCTAAACGGTGTCCCTTCAGCAATTTCTCTCATCAACCAGCAGAAGTACCTTCTTTTCTCTGCTTCACAAGCCGTGGAATTTACACAAGAAATACTCGACCTGAACCCCATTCTCCGCAAAAACAATTATGCCTTCCCGCGATTACTGAACGATTTCTATCAACCACCATTTGCTTTTCAAAGTACTCTCTTCACCCGACGGAAGGAAAACCCCCCTCACACCCATCATGGTGGACTGGCTAGGCCTCACCGTCCCCATCGCCTACCTTTCCCTCCTCATCGGCTCCCTCGCAACCTGCTCCTCCCTCTATCGCAAACGAAAAGCCGGTATTTCCCCCTTCTCCCTTCCCTTTCTCTCAAATCCCCCCTTCTACAACCCCACCCCACTAGAACCGCCCCTGCTCATCCCTTCTCACAGCAAAATCCCTCTCCCTCGAACCCTGGTTCCCGCCCCACCTCCACCGCGACATCTACCTCTCCCTCCTCCACCTCGAACCTTCCTCCTCCAACGGCGAGAAAACCCCCGCCGTACCAGACAGCGTGCTCAAAGCCGCTTTGCTCCAGCGGGCCGCCGAAGATATCAACCGCATCATGCTGATCCGGAACCAAAAACCGGCATTGGGGAATCTGCTGGCGAGGGGGAGTGTAGGGGACGAGCTGTGGCAGCGGTTTGAGCGGGCGGAGAAGGAAATCGAGGCGGAGTTGAGGGACGTCGTCACGGAGGTAGGCACCCGGACTCTTTTTTGACTTGAAGTGAGGGTTTGAGCTAAGTCGTGGCTCGCGTTGCAGGCTAATGCATTTTCACCCAATTGGGGCAACACGATTTTCCAGACCGCGAATGAACTGGTGCAGCATGACTTGCTCCACAAGAAGATCGGGGCGCTGCAGGCGCAGGGGAAGGCGGATCGGGAGTGGTGGGATCAGGAGCGAGCCAGTATAAAGTCCAAGTTCATGAAGGAGCTTGATGAGGAGCCTGGGGCGGCGGGCCACAAACCTGCATTGACAGGAGGCGCAAGGATTGGCAGCGATGAGGATGCGGTGCTTGTGGAGGGTGGAGGACCAGCGGCTTCGGGGTCGGCGGCTTTGCAGCGAAGTGCGAAGAAGCGGAAGGGAAAGAAGTAACGCAAATTCTGGACACAATTGAATAATGAAACATAATCATACTACTCGGGGGCCATAAAGCCTATACGCATCCGCTGATCGTGAACAGTGATACGTTGAATGGGCACATCCTCTCAATGCGAGGTCCCTCTCGCTTTGAGGTTCCTCTCATTGAGAGAGAGCCTTCTAGACAGACTAACAGTCGCCTTACAAACCAGCTCAAAACGACACCTCTCAATGGCTTCGCTTTGGTACAGAACTCAGCCATAGTGCCATGGTCAACCCGTCAAGCGACCGGCCAGTCAGGCCGTAATCTGACTCTGATAGTCAGTATAAGCTAGCTATGGTACATGTTTCTGCATTGATCATTGGCCCATGCGGTCCACTCTTCGAAGCCTACCCTTTACATGCTCCTTGCCATGCAACTCCGGCTTCTCGGATGCACTCTCTCTTAACAATTCTTGCGGATAAGGCGTCAAAGATACCTTGCAACACCTGGGCTGCATATGTAGAGACCGAAGCATTCATTATGGCCATCCATTACAATGTCTAGGTCCTCAGTATCAAATCTATTTGGCCAACAATGCGAGCAGTAAAGTGGTAACAGGCAAACTCAGACTCTATGCAGCTGCAGACGCTTATGATCTCCTAAAGGTGATGTGAAACCACAGGCTCGTGTTTGGATCTTGATGTCCGCGGACCATTTTCCCAGAGTCGAACATCAGCCTCATCTCATATGAACTTCAGGATGATAATATCAAGCTACATCAGTCACGGCCTTACCGTCGTACATATCAAAAGACTTGCAGTTGCCCATGAATCTAAATATCGTACTAGCATGTTTTCTTTTACCTAGGAACTCTCGACGTCGTGTTGGGATATTCCAAGAGCAGTCAAGAGTCTTAACGGCGGATCGGGTGACCAGAACGCGCTGCTCTGGATGATGCTCGAGACTAACGTGGCGAACACGATCTCATGCTGGTATTTCAACTGTTGTCTTCTTAATAATGACGAGCGACGGAAAGCAAGTAGACCAGGTGGAGGGAAGGAGCGGAAGGATCGATCTGATTCCAGAGACAAGTTGGTTGGCTGTGGACCTGGTCGAGAGAGGTTCAGAGAATTTGCTTGTCCAGCTCACGTTCACGTTGCATAGGTCAGTGGAGAGCAGGATTTGAGAGGTGGTTGCGAAAGTATACTCATTTGACACGATATTTTTCTACAGCTTAGCAGTAAACGGCTACCAATACATCTGAAGCAGTAGATTGTGGTGCTCATCAAGATCCACGAGCGCACTACAGGAAATTTTGTAATGGCGCTGCAACAAAGGTTTATTGCGCTAACGGCCTGGAAAGCGTGTGCTGGATTTCCAGGACTTGCGTTGTAGGTTCTGTCCAGTTGCTTTCTGCCACCTTACCTACGAAAGAATGGCCTGGATGACCACTTGACTTAGCTGGCGATGGCCAACGGTTGCCAGAGTCTAATAAGAATGGAAAGCCATTCTTAGTCTACATATGCGAATTCGTGTCGACCTTGAGCAGAGTGAGGTCGCGCTCGATGCGAAGATTTTAACCGATCACCGAGGTATAGGATTACATTCATTCCCAAAAAGCAAGGAAAAGGAGAGTAAGCTCACTGGTAAGAAAAATAACAAATTTTGTGGAGAGCGGTTCTGGACATACCTCGTGACATAGCGCCTTGCTCTACCCATGACCATCAACATATGATCAAACGAGCTGGAAGATCTCGAGACCATGAAGACGTATGGTCATGCTATCGACGGTCGTTGCATTGATGCTTCACGCGATCGACTCCTTCTTTTGCTGTCAACACTGCTGCGGACTGCTACAGGGAACTATGATCTACCTTGCGGAGACGTTGGGTTGCCGCGTAGCAGAAGTGAGGCTAAAGCTGGTAGTTCAGGCACAGTTTTGTTTATGTAGCGAGATTTTGTCAAGAGTCATTCCAGTAGAAGGCGGGCGACTAGAAAAACAGCATGTCCCATGAATCGAAGGAGGCTGTGACTGTTGCAAGCCGATGTCCAGTCAGCGGTGTTAATTTCCAACCGGATTAGGCACGGAAACCCGATTGATGGTCGAAAAGAGATATGGGTGTTCAAACAACTTATCCAGGACAGCTGCTTCAGAGCGCTTGCCGGTGCCTCGTCCGTGGCGAGACTTGAACAAGGTGGTTTGCTCCATCTGGGTTCTGCCAGCTTTCAGCAAAGACATGGCTTGTGAACACTATGTATGATAGCTTACCGGTACATTCGAGTAATCGGAATGTATCAAGTGTGAAAAAGGTGGTCTTCCGAAATTATGCGAGTGCTTGCACAAGTATCGTATAGCCGAAACACAGAATTGGGCATAGAGGAAGTCGAGTTGACTATTCGACTTAGGGTGCTTGGCGATATTAGGTGACACTGGCGGCGAGAACTACGGCATGACGAAGAGTGGATCATTGTAGTTGGCGTAAGGCCTCAGCAAGCACAAGCGAATCGCAAGTTGAGTGGTCCAGTCTATGCCGTACTTGAAAGATGACACCGATCAGGCGCAGTGGAAGGCGAATCTATTACATGCTGGTGAAAGGTTCTGATGCCACGACGTCTGACCGATAGTAGCTTCCATGCGCCAGATACCGATAGTAAGCCCTTGACGAAATAGAGACCCCGCAAGCCGCCGTATGTTGACGAGTGACTGAGCAGACTATTGAACCGCAGACTGTCGACAGCGAGAACCTTTGCTGCTAATCCATGAACTGACCCTGAACTGGAAATGGTCGATACTTTTGATAAAACAACAGGCGCTCCGCTGGGCGACCTCCGAAGAGAAAGTGGAACAGCATTGCCGATTGATGAAGAGAAAATGTTGAAGCGCTAGAGCTCGTGACAGGACTGCCAGCCTGTGATCCGGCCGCTTTTCTTGCTCTTGTTGATGTAGGTTCCGGCGCATCTATTTCGCTGAGCGCGCCGCACCTGTGTATTTTAGCTGACCGCAATTCAACGACGGGAGTACCTATCGTTTGGACGGTCGGAGGCTCTACCTCCATACGCATCGCGAGCATCCCTAGCAGGCGCTGCATCGCCGTAGCTACCATGGCTGGGACGTTCCCGATCATAGCCTCCACCACCGCGACGCTCCTCCCCACGGCTGCTGTAACGGTCATCGCGGCCGCCCGAGGCATAGCGATCGATGCCGCGGGACCCATAATCGTCACGACGTCCGTATGAGCGGTGATCTCGATCTTCGTATCTCGATGATCCGCGATAGCTATCGTCGTAACGGCCGCCGTTCCCTCGATAGCTGCCGCCACCGCCGTAGCCACCGCCGCGACGGTCGTCATAGCGATCAAACCGGCCCCCACCACGGCCCCCGCGTGGATCATCATCTACAAGATACTTAGTATTAAATAGCAGATAAGGTCGATGGAAGACTTACCTCGCTTGGGCGGTCCGAAGTATTTGCCAGGAGTGGGAGTCCTAGGCCGAGCTCTCCTAGCTTTCTCGATGCTGAGAGTACGACCTTCATACACCTCACCCTGGAGTCCTTCCTTGGCGGCGTCGGCTTGCTCAGCAGTGACCATTTTGACGAATCCAAAGCCACGTGATTCTTGAGTATGGGGATCCTTCATGATCGAGCAGCCTTCGACCTCACCGTACTTTTCAAAGAGGCGAGTGACCTCTCCTTCCGAAAGCCGAGGATGGATGCCGGTCACGAAGAGGTTGGACCCCGGATTGCGAGCGGCTGCTTCACGATCATCGTTGTTGCGGTTGCTGGGAGGTGGGCCGCTGATCAGATGTTAGCGATGTCTTCAGTATCAAATAATTGTTTCGAACGAACCGAGAATCCATGCGGCCGTTCGGTGAGGCACTTCTATCACGATCACCACGGTAGCTGTCTTCGCGCTTTGGCTGGTAGTCATCGTCACGCTTGGGGCGAGGAGAAGCACTCCGGTCGCGCTCGCGCTCGTAAGCTGGCTCTTCTGTGAGCCAATGTCAGTTCCGAGAACACACTGAAATATAGGAGTATTGCACGAGGCCGGTGGAGGTCAACTTACGGTCGTAGCGACCGTTCTCGGTCTCGTAATCCATGGTGGCCATTGTGCTGGAAGCTGTCACTAAGGGTGAAGTCTTGGAAAGGTCGTTGTTCAGATGGCAAGTGGCTGACGGATGGATCTCTGCGTGCACGAAGCAGGAGAAAATGGAATAGGAAAGTGGATTTCGTGGGTGGTAAAGATCGGGAGGATGCTTGGTGTCGAGAAAAGTGAAGTGACAGAATTAGATTGCTGTTCGCGACCGCCAAGAGATGTTCATGCTAACCTTATGCGGACAATCACGTGACATATGGGACTTCTCCATCAAGCCAAACTGGCAATAGTGACTATTGGAGCACACACACAGTAGTACTGAATACACGTACAGTACGTTGAGGTGCTTGAGTTTGATAGGCATCAATAGCCCTGATCGAAAGCTGGTTCAAATAAAGGGCTGATTGCTTGCTGTCTGACTGTTTTAACATTACTCGCATACTGGGAATCTCCTATCATACAATCGAGGCAAGAGGCAAACAAATTGCGCATCAAGAAACATATCACCACATGGAGATGCAGGCAAATGAGCCTTCATACCCACGGACCCGCTCATGCTTCCCTATCACTCCTTTGAGGACCTGTGTAACGCCGGTATTTCGCAAGCAAACCCCCGGCGTTCCTCGTGGATTTTCTTATTCAACTTCTCTTAGGACTCAGCGATACCCGCGCCATCTTCTGCGCTTGGCTGCTGCTTTACGGCGGGCTGCTGCCACTTCAGCGGCATCAGGATGTAGGGTACCATCCTCGCCTCCTTTGCGAACCTCTTCCGATATTTCAACGTCCATCAATCCTGAGAGCGCTTCGTCTTCCATATCGCTTAACTCCTCGCTCATACCTCGGACAAGTTCCCTGCCTGTCCAGCGCTCTTCCTGGATCGTACTGCCGTCGGGATCAAAAGTGTCCATATACCATGGTATACCCCCGTTGGACAGTGGCTGTGTATCGCCACCTGTGCTCATGGGAGGTGTTGGCGGCTCGCGGATTTGAATGCCAACCGGCCCCTGAATGCTTCCACCCTCGCTACTAATACCATTAGTATTATTTCCTTGATCATGGGTCCCATTCGTGGAAGACGTCGCATCTGTGTGCTCTGGTGTTGGTTGATTGGGTGCGGTAACTGTTGGCTGCTTTTCTCCCATCTTAGTCTCGAGTACGGGGCTGTCAAGGTTGACGGCAGCGGAACTACTGTCATTGAATATGCCCAATGCATCCACAGGTGTAACATTGTGGTTGCTGACCCCGAAAACCCCATTGACCCGTGCTGGGTGCGGGTGATCATCAGCAACGAGCTGCTGTGCTGCAGCTTCTGTTTCGGTCATTTCGACTGGCAGTATCCCATTTACAGAGTCGCGGCGAGAAGCAAGGCTGTTCTCCAACATTTGATCGAGTTGCTGCAGTTCCTTCTCAAAAGGTTTCCTTAATAATTCACTCTCTTTGCGTGTGGCATCCTCGAGCGCGGGCTGTACAGCCTTTACAATGCGCTTAGCAAGTTTTCTCTTCTCCTTGTACTCTGAAGTGAAGTCTTTGGATTGGGATCCCTCGTTGATCTGTGCTTCGACCTCAGCCGTGTCAGACACGGTGGGCAAATCCAGGATCTTGCTAAAAACGGCTCCAAAATCGGCTGAAAAGCCCGAGACCGAAGTGTAGTAACGGACGAGAAGCCTCTCCCGAAGAGCCGCAAGCCCTGCGGAGAATACCCGCTTAATGTCGAATCTAGAGAAGATTTAGCTAGAGAGATGGAATCATCGCATTGTATAGATACTCACGCTTGAGCCTTTTCAAGGATCGGCCACAGAAGTGGAGCGATTGGGAAGTAGACAGTGTCGGTGATATCCTTGAGCATGTATACGTCTCTCAGTTTCTCCTCTTCTCGCCTTCTGATGTCATCACAGAGAGACCTGAGTCTATCAACATCCTGCAGCAGCTGCTCTGCAAAGTTGATCCGTCGCTGTAAGCGAACTCTGCCGGCTGCTCCCATCCCTACGAAATTGCGTCGTGTAATCTCCATTGACGAAAATGTCTCCATTTGCAGTTGCAATCGTTTTAACAAGGCTGCCCCTCGCCGAGATTCGCGCTTAAGCGTCCAGTACTTACATGCTTCTGCCGCATACTCTTTGCGTTTCCGGATCATGAATCGTTGGAGTGAACTTTCCACAGAATTGTACAAAGCTTGAGGAATGACAGGTGCGCCGGATGGCAATTTCCACACGGTTTTCGGTGGCTGATTGCGTCTACGCTTGTTGGCGTCTTTCGTACTTGCGTTCTCGCCATCTTCTGCCGGGTCCACTGGTGGTGGTTCTTGTAAGTGCGCTGCAGCGAAATTTAAAGCGGCCTGTTGACTGTCTGCCCAGCGTCTGCCTCGCATTGTGTATTGATAATACTCGATAGCATCAGCTGTCGCGGTCTCGACATCGTTCTCCCTCCGCCAGTCGGCCGGCACATGTTTGTCGCAGTAAGCTTTCAACACGCTTGCATCCATGCTTGCGGGACCGCCATGGGTCGACTTCATCTTGAGGAACAACTTCGCTCTTCGTGCACACGTCACGTGGAATGCAACGAAACAATTTTTGTTTCCACATTGAATACAAGCACCCATCTTCTGGCGGCAGATATAGCAGTTCAGCTTCCACCTCGGTTTGGGTACTTTTTCAACGTCCATAACAGGTTCCATGAAAGTGTTGTTTCCCAGCGAGACTTCCGGTATCCAGATTGCGCAGAGAAGATGAGACCACCTCGATGCGTTGGTCTGCTTGAAGGCTCCGTCCGTGTTTGGGCAGAAGATGCAGGTAGGCGTCCCTCGGCCAATTAATTGGCACTTTCGACATAGCCATTGGCCCTCAGGGATGAAAGGCACGCCGTAGCATTCCTGGTGGACAGCAAGGTCGCATCCGTCGCAGAACACAATGGCATTGGTATTCTCACAGTCACCGTCATCGCAGATCGCACATTTGCTGTCTTGTTCCTCGCCTGCAACAGCCGGCTCACCGTTCACCGCTGCTGCAGAGCTTGATCTTGGACGATGAGTCTGGGGAGGCTTGGGATTGGGTTTTGGGATTCTCTTCTCGAGGGCGTGCCATTCCTTCTCTATCTTTGTCATGGTAACCTCGAAAACGGCCGGCTTGATGGGCTCGACCTGTTCTGTCTTCCTTTGAAGGTTATATGCCTCAAGCCATTTGGTATCTTGCTCATCCATGTCATATTCAACGCGACCTACACCAGAACCTCCAATAGCTGCGTTTCCATCACCATCACTTTTTGCACCCGGAGCAACATCAAGATCTTCCTCTATATTGCCGTCCGTCATGCGTATAAGCATCTTCTCTGGGCGATTGTAAATATCGCTTTCTTGGTAGCCTACATTTGCCATTGTGCGATCAACGTAGTTCAGCTTTTCAATTCCTTTTGTTTCGAAAATAAGGAAGGGGTCCACGGGACGGAACGATGGTTTGGGTAAGGTGAGCTTTTCGCGAGGGTTGGGCCCTGGGAGTGGCACGAATTTGGGAACGTCAGGTGCGCCGATGCCTTTCAGCATTGAATCTGGCCGTCTGAAGGGCCGCCCAGGTCGTCTCCTTGGGGTCATGGGGCCTGATCCAAGGTCTTCCATCATCTCTTGGTTTTCGTTGGTAGGAGTCCTACAGTTCTCTCCATCCTCTTGCGATCCTCGCCGCTCATTCGAGTCCCCTCTATCAATTGCAGGGCTGTGGCCATTTACCATCATCGGACTGCCGCTGATCTGGCGGGTCAGAGACGGCGTCAATGTAGGTCTTACGATGCCATCGACTTCATCTGCGTCGAATATGGGGAATTTCGCTTCAATGTCAAGATCTTGATGAAACTCCTCCCACCCCCTCTCCTCTCTTGGTTTGAAGCCATCGCCATGTACAACAGCGGCGGCGGCAGCAGCTGCGGAACTGAATCGTGGTCTCGCGCTGGGTCTGTCCCTGCGACTTTCTCGGCGTGGGCGCGGGGGCACCACAGGTTGAACTCCGTTCGCCATGTTCTCTCGTCCAACCCTACCTCGCGGTCCGACGTAGTTGTAGCCCCCTGGGCCTGTTCCTCCTACTGGTACTTCTGTGCCGTCAGCGTCAACGTACCGTCCTCCACCTCCTGGGCCTCCAGGTACGTATCGGCGTTTCTTGAGGGGACGTCCGGCCATGCGGATATCATCGGCTAAGGGAGTATATTGTGCCGATTTTCGGGCAGATCTCGGGCGCGTGTTGGATGATTTTCTTTCGGGAGAGGGCATATGTGCCATCACAGCTCCTGGCACGGGCAGGGAGGCTCATGCTTGAAAGAACATGCACTACGCACCCGTAGATAGTTAAAATCAATGAATTTGAAGAAGCAGCCTAAAGGCGGTCAACCGACTTTTCAGTAACGTTTATATGGCTTCTTCTCTTCTAATCGCTGTCTCCGTTCGCAGTCACATCTGAGGTGTGAAGTGCAGTCACTAGCGCGTTTGCAGGGTCCACCGGGCCGCTGCTGCCGTCTGTTAACTCCGGATCTCCGCCACTAGCGCAAAACTGTGAGATGAAGCTCGCTGCCCGAACGCCCAAATCGCTTTTAGGCATTGTGAAGAGGCAAGCTTTTGAGCATGAGCGGTGCCAACGACGACCGGTAGACCTCTCAAATACTCGACTTCATCTCAAGATTGCGCTAATCAGCCTTCAGTTGGCGCCCGGCGCGTGGGCAACAGCATCCTCCTTCTCAGAACCAGAATCGTCAGAACAACCAGCAGCGACGCAACCAATCTCGTGACGGAGGACAAGGTAAAGAATCACCAAGAAACTTTCAAGGCACAGTAATTGAAGCTCAATGGGATTAGGACCTAATGCCTGGCAAAGCGCTGAGCGTAGTGGCAAGGATGGGGCTTCCCAAGGTCCGCCACAGGAGCAGCATGTCCCTATAGAACGCTTCAATGGTCAGGAAATACGCGATATGCTCAAGCATGGTAAGCTAGTCGAGCTTCTGTTCGTTAGAGCTCATCTGACACGACCCGACAGCTTTCAATGGCTTGAGCGCTGGGGACGCGAAAGCTGCGCGTTATAAGGCTCCTCCTGCTGGTCAGACCAACAGCGCGAAGTCGGGTGGGCCGTGGGGCTCTAAGCGTGAGTGCAGTCGATTTTTCATACTTGACCTGTGGAGCTGACCTTCGAAAGCGAATACTATGGGCAACGGTAAAGACTTCTTCTTGGAAATTCGCAAGCAAGTGTCTGCACTGCAGCAGGGCACGGAACGTGCGGGTGGGTGAAGGGGAGATTCGAAGATATATGCATCAGTGTGGCATTGTTGGCGTTTAAGCGAATGCATACGATACCCTTATGAAGAGCAACAAAACATCGTAACTTGGACGTATCTCTCCAGTTCATCGACTCGTATTTCTCAAGAAAGCTGGAACTAAAAGTACAGTCTTCTCCGATGAAGATAACAACGGTTTATCGTATGATCACGCAGATATATTCTACTGATAGTGTACTTCGATTACTGGCGCAATAGGACGGGCTGGCAAGAAATCGTGTATCAGTGCTTCGCACTCCCTCTGAAAAAACAAAAAAAACGGAAAGACAATAGATTGATTGACCAAAGGTGGCCCATGGCAAAAGAGAGCAAGCATTACTCCATGAGTGCACCGAACATGAAGACATAAAGAAGGCGGAGTAAGGATCCGACAATTCGTTCAGCCCCTGGAAGTGCACCAGGCCAGCGCATGGTGCAGAAACGATCAGCAACAGACAACATTCCATAGATCAGACAGGAAGAATAGACACTCCAAGAGCACCATGTCGTCCAGCTCAACAACGAAAACATCGCAGAATGACACACCGTTGGCAACTCGCCAAACCATTGTCTTGCATGTTCTTGATTTCGGATTGTCCGAGGCAAGGAGTCACCCACAAAAGCCTGGGACTGGTCAACGATTATAGTAACCGTGGTGGCGGATCCGTGCCTTGGATCTATGTAGCTCTCTGCAGACCGTCTGCTGACATCTATCCTGGATCATCTGTGGAAAAGTCAGGCTCACATATTGAATACGAGCTTAAATCGTCACCCTTACCCACATACATTAGTCAAGTGGTCTTTGATATCGAGCTCTGGATGGAATCCAAGACAGAAGCTCTAACAGTACGAAGTATTCAAATGCTCCGTTGCCGCTATTCTGGGTCCCAGTTACGGTCTTTACGACCTTGTTGATCGACAGCGCCATATACGAGTGCACCGCAGCATCGACTCAACGTTGAATGTGCTTCAAGTCCAGAATTGTGGTGGAGATCTGCGATTCTGAATCGTTTTCTATTGAAATAAGGTTTGCCTTGCAGAGAAAGGACTGTCTGTGGTACTAGATAAACGGCTTGCTCGGACTTGCGCATGTTCTGACCACAACCTCGAGACCCGTACCGTCATGCATCATTGACAGGCTTTTGTGTAATTCTTTTCCGGGAAACATGCTTGCAACTCACGAATGACCCTTTGTGGGGGCTTATGGATTGAATGAGTTGACTGATCCTGTTTGACCATCCTCGGAAGCCACGTCCTGGCTAGGAATTGGGCTTGGCGGAGGGACAGGTGTATGGTCCCCTTCAAGGATAGAGAGCGTTCCGCCTACCAGGTGAAGACCACCAATAATGAATACTTGTACCTCGTCCGAGCCTTCGGCCAAGTCTTCAACAAGATTGTACTGCATCTTCGATGGTGCGTACGACATGGGCCTTTCATGAGTTCATACCGTCCCAAACGGACGCAAAGCCTTTAGCCCTGGCCCGGGTTGTGACGTCGATTTTCCCCAGTTGATGTTAATCTCAGGACCTATCGAGTAGGCTGGGGACAATCGCCAGTCGATGACAGGATCAAGAAGCGCTCATACGGGATACTCGCCACAGGACGGTGGGGAAATACTCAGAAGCCTGCCGTGGACGTACCTCTACGATACCCAATTTTCCGGGTAACATTCGTGCAAAAAACCGCATGATCGAAGTAAACACCACACTCTTGCAGAGTACGACAGAGATCTTGAAGCCAAGTCACGGCGTCGACCCAAACTCCTTGGTCAAATATGTATCATCCGGGGATCTCGTGTTCTATAAGGATTACCAGTCAGCAACCGACCCACAAGGCGTTAATAGTGGATGAAGCAGGAGACCGAGTCGATAAGTGTTGGTGACGCCATTATAGAACGGGTGAAGAGTGAGACGACACCTTTTTCCCGTTTCCTCAGCAAACCATCTACCAGCAACTTTGAGACTCTCCGCTGTATGAGCCCCGTCCAAGAACCATGTGGCGTTACCATGGGCCTTAATCTCGCAGCGGCCCCTCCATACAGCCTACTCAAGTCCTTTCTGAACGACTGATGGGATGCCTTCTGAGAAGGATAATGGGTACTGCCCTAACTTTTGAAGGACGGTATTGGCAAGAATAAGGGCAAGTGACGCATTCTGCCGTTGATAATGTGTGTCAGGTACAATTGCGACATAACAGGATGTAGTCCTATGAATTGTAAAGGAGCGTGCTTCTCCGCAACGCGTTGCCTAAGTACCTCGGCGGCAGCTTCCACTTGCTCTCCTAAGAAGGCGGCAACATCTTGTTTAAAGATACCTGACTTATGCCAGGCGATCTGTTCGCTGGTGTCTCCTAGCACAGCAACGTGATTGATACCGAGAGCAGTAATACCCATGGCGGCTGGCGCCCCAATAAATATTTGTCGAGTCCCACGCACCGCCAATTCCAACCTCGTAGATTGCTGTATCCACTTCTTCTCTGAGAAATGTGGAAGGACATCAGCGTCAAAAATCGGGAATAGTTCGGCTTGGAAATGTTCCCGGCCCTCTTGAGCTGCCGACGCCTCCAATGCATCCCAAACTTCAAAGAAGTAATGTGCAAAAGCCGCTCCCGATATCGGCGTGGAGTTGATTTGAATCCTCTCACACATATGCAACAGATGAGGCGAGGTGTAGAGACCTATTTTGCGGGGAATTCCGGGCGCTGAGTGATTAATGGTAAAGATCGGGTTGACGAAGGTACATGTGGATCCTTTGCCTTTAGTGCCAGCAACATGGACGATTTTGAGGTCATTAAGCTCTCTGGTTTCATGGCAAGATCGTAAAAGCCATTGTCTCATGTCGGAGCCCACAGATTCGTTCTATTTGAGGCCTTGTCGCCGACGCTCCTCGAGAACGGCGAATGTAGTCTGGATACGGTTAAGAGCGTTGACGGCGTCCTAGGTTCGTCAGAATTTACACTGTTGGCCCCCGTTATGAATGCCAAAGTGGCAGAACGTGAAAACGGCAGAACGTGAAAACGGCAGAACGTGAAAACGGCATATTACGTGGATTGGTTGTTGCACGCTGGATAGGATCTTGGCCTGGCGAATATGTGGGGAATCTCTCTATAGTGCACAACAAGGCAACTCGCTTGATACAGTGGGGCATGCGCAATCCAAGAAACTTATCTACTTATAGTGTAAGATCTTATTATGCCCATTCTACGGAAAGACGGTCCTAGCATTACTCAAATTGTAGCGCTCGAGATTCTCTTGTGCAAGAAAGCCGAAAGACAAAAAAGCACCCAACGGGAGGTCCCGACGACAAGGATACGGCTTGCAGGTTCAGTGCCCCAGGTATTATTGTGCGTTGTTTCAAAGAACGTTGCATGTTTACCTGACTCATCACTGGGCTGTAAATCCTGTTAGGACTGTAAGCCGTATGAAGGATGCTTGTATGAGCACTTAGATGTCGTCCAAAGGTCAGCGTTTTCCTTTCCTGCTTTCGGCTAAATGAGAATACCGTATGATGATATGCAGATCTACTTCGATCTAACCGGAAGCACTTCCCGGGCGGTCGTTCCAGGCGCAAACGTTGCGGAGCCGTGGCTTGTACGAGTAGCAGATCATGCGTCGCGCCACAGGCTATTGGAGAGAAGCTCTCGAGGTTGGTAGAGGCTGGAGCTGGGAACAGCATTTTCCGATGAGCATCGTGCGGTACCCAATCGCTTATATTTTGCTCTTGAAAGGCGAAGTCGGTGCAGGTATGAGAAACTGGAGGCTGCGGAAAAAACATTCCGATCAGAGGTTACTGGACAGTCGCCCTAGGCACCTACTGGTATGCTCATATCAAAGAGCGTATGACTGCCCTGAAACAGCAGGCAGGCATTATTTGGCGAGAAAGCTCACAGCGCTCCCGCAGGATAAAATACCTTTCAATTTGAGTGGTCACTCGAGCTATGAACTTTTCCTTTGCCATTCTCCGAAGCATAAAGTATTTAAAACAATTCTCTAATAATTTTTATTATAATTTTAATGAGTTGATATAACTAATTTAGGCAGCAATTAATTAAGAGTAATCAACAACATAAGAAGAAGAAGAAAAGTCTGTAAAAGATATATAAGCATAGCACCTTGAGTGCTTCGTTGCTCTTTATATACTTAGCCTCCTCATCCTACCCACATAGTCAATACGCACCCTACAGGCTTCGATTTTGAAAGATAGCGGAGCCTACGGCCATGGTTTTGGGCCATTATGTGCTGCCCATGCAATCCGACGATCATGGAAATATGTCCCTTCCTGCGAGATTTTCGGGACAAGCCACTATCTGAAACAGCATCTTGACATGGCATCGAGTCAATCGCCGTGTCATCCCAGGTTCGACCAAGATCCTTGTTTACGGAGTATTGAGGTTCCCCATCGGACTCGCCGTCAGCAATGTGTAGCGGTGATGGTCCACTCAATGATGTCAGCTTCTCTGCATGCATTCATGAACATTGCGACCGACAATCCATCGGCCGGAGCGGTTCGAATTCCTGCGCCCCATCGTTTCTGTGCCCAGATCCTTGGCATCATGATGGAGGAAACGGCACAGGCATTGTGTGTCCTCGAGCTATGCCACTGATACAATTCGGCTGCATCTTCATGGCGGAGTCATCAAGTATAGGTTTGGTTGACCGTCGTTCCCTAGTAATGAAGCCCACCTTTCTTTTTTTCTACTGCCAAAAGGCAGAGTCGCATATCAAAATTCGGTGTTGCCTTCTAGTGTTTCTACCGCATTTGCTGCTCCGTGCTAGGAGGTGGGTCTCAATCGTGGAAAGCTTGGAATATCACACGCTAGGGAGCTTTAGTTGCGTGATCTGACAATAAGCATTTGTAAAGAGGCATACCTTTAAAACCTATCACTTGGTATGCCATGCAAGACAGCGGCTAGTGATTCTGCCTCTGCATTCTGTCGCTCGTCATCGCCATCGAATGCGTGGTTGGAGAGAAATCCCAAACACATCGTTGTCTTACTCCCCAACAGCAACCCAGGCACTTAATGGATCTGCCCTATCGAAAATCACAGAGTCAGCATCACCTTTCTAGATATAAACAAGCCCGTAGAATGTGTCTCAAGATCACCGACTCCCCAAGTATGCGAGTGTATACATCTAGTAAAACAAGAGAGGTGTAACAAGCGCCGGCAGAGTTCACTTCTCAGGATTTCGTTGAGCGTACGCGCCCTTTATGTTTTCCGAGCCCTCCAGTTATTCTTTTTTCTTATATAAGGCAGATATCCTGCCGGTTTGCCTCTTCACCTGTAGATCTTCCTGGTCCTTCAGTCCGTCGATATTTCCGTCATTGCGTCCTTCCATATATAACAAGGGCGCAGTGCACCACCCAGTGCGGTTGTTGGGAAGGGAGCTCTATGGATACATACCATAGCTCTTGACATCCAATCTTTCCCTGTCCATCGAATTCACTCAAGACATACACAAACTCCTCTTTCCAACCTTTGCCTGTCTTGACGCTCTTGAACTCCGCCTGCAAATTCACAGTGACAGATCCTCTCCCGTTCGTACCTTTGGCCTCAGGATCAACCAGAAACTGATCACTCGATCGCAAGGTCTTTTCCGTAGGGTGAAATGACAGCGTCGATGTCAGAAGATCATAGTAGTCATCGCAGGTACTTCCACTGCTATGAGCGGAGTCTCGTTGGCGACGACCTCGAAACGTCTGGCCCAGGAAAGGGAGGCGTTCAGCAGCCCAGGAAGGGCCGTGTTCGGTGATGCTCGCGTTAAGAGTGAAATAGTTGTCAAGGATCTCCGTAGGGGAAGTGCCCGAGACAAATGCCTTGCAGAAGGATTCGGCGGTTGACCGCAGGAGGTCTGTGCGGGAGGCTGCAGCTGTCATGGCTGTAAGTACGCGGTGGAGACGACAAGTCTTAACATGGATTGAAGCCACACGAACACAACCACTTTTGGGGTGCATGGTAACAAAGATTTGGGGACAAGTGAACAGTTAGCATGACGTCATGGAAATTGCAAGCGCCAAGCCCTAGGACGAAGCCTACGCTAGATGGGGGGCAACAAGATGGTCATCAGCATGGTCCGAGCTTTGTCGTGATGACTTCAGTTAGCGAGAACGCAGTGGCTTGTACTTCAAGGATTTAACATACAGGTAGTTGCGCCTGCCTATGTCAGACACTGTCCCGAATGTCGGTAGGGAGCACTTTCTAGGGAGCAATATGAGCAATCATTATCTCGAAAACGTATTGACAAATTGACGATGGCACCACCGACGAGTAATAACCCTTCGCCAAGAAGGCAAACGGTTGAAACGTACTCTATAGTTGATGATGACTGGGATCGCGGAACCTTGGGAAGAACAGGAATAAGAGAAAGTCCTTTGGTGGCCATTAGATGTCTTGCAAAGAGAGTATGTATCTATTGTTGTAAGCGCATAGAATAGCTACAGTGTCATTCAAGCACCTAGTTCCCCCTCTCCATATCAACGACGAGGGGTACGGCCGTGCCCGTTAGAGCGAACAATCTTGTCTAGGTAACACCAATGTCTTCAGGCTTAGCTGAATTTCTGCAAAGATGAATAAGTTCCTCGGACTTTGGTTTTATTCCTTGTAAATGTAGCGGAGTGCTGCCAACAGCATGATGATGAGGCTGGGGCCGATGTGAATGAAGGCATGGAACCCCCGATCTATCAACAGGTCGCTAGGCCACGGTGCCATAAAGGAGATCGTGAGAGCATTGTTTGGGTTTGTTCTGCAAACCCTGTCCGTCCTTCATTCTGGTACGGTGATAACACAACCTTGTGCTGGACTAATGATGAGAGGAGTAAGGCTGATTGAGACGAACGATGCGTAGGGACGCTGAAAGACTCATCGATTTTGCGACATGGTTATATTGACACAGGTCCCTGGCCTTCTTACGCATCCTGTACCATTCGAAGCGCGAGTGATAGCTTGACAGAGGTACAAGCAAAGCGATGGAAGCATGTCGAGAATTTGTAGAGGACCGTGCGATGATAGTGAAAGCCTTCAGAATGGAAGTCTGTAGACAGCAATCTCCTATTTGAACCCATGTCTCAATCCTCTTTGGTATAAGGATTGCATTGACAAAACCGTGGTGGCTTTCTAGTGGCCTGGAAGATTAGGATTTTGATAGCTTTGTTAGCTCTGATGGCCTAAGAGTAAGCTTCATATCTTTACCTAGTACACATTCTCGCCAATGCCTTTCCATGTTGGTGCAAGACCAAGAGTGGAAGATCATGATCATTGTCACTAGATCCCACAGCAAAAGGTCTGCTATCTTCTTTCCAGAAAAGAAAAGAAGAGCTCCACTAAGCTTGCTAGCAAATCGAAAGACGCACTTGTTCGTGGTTGAACGGCCGAATGGCCTTGGGAAGCGGTGCTTAGGGCATCGCCAAGGCTCTCAAGGCAGAGGAGCAGTGAAATTCAAGGTACAAGTACCTTAGAGCCGAAACAAGCTGAGCATCCACTCTACTCACGAGCCGCATTTAGCTTGCTGTGGGTAAGTGCCAATTGGAGGCACAGAAGCGCCTTTTGGCAGCCCAAACCTGTAGAGCGAAGGAATCGATATCAACCGACCAATGAACCCTGCAAAGGCTCGAAGGTTCAGAGCAGTGAATATTAGGAACAGTGTGCCCATTTTTGGCTGTACACCATCCTCCGAGGGCAACGGTCGTCGTCAGCATGCTCGCTTCAAGCATGCGGAGCTGACGTGTGAGGCACCTTGGCCTCGACACCGTCCAGGTATTTCCCTTGCCCACCCTGATGAAATCGCAAGTGAACACTAGGCTAAACGATCTTCTCCTATTGTCATCAGTAGATAGAACATGCAGGATGTTGGATTTGATGCACATCGCCCATCGCATATACAGCCGGCGCATACACGGGCGCGGATGTCGCGTCGTCACACGGAGTCATTCTTCAAGATCGCACTTCCAGTCTGATTCGAGCATACTTTGGCGCCTTGGACGTAATCTAGGAGATTAGGACAGATCTCCTACGTAGAGCAAGGTGGTCTTTCGAAACAAAAGACTTAGCATAGCCTTGGTGAATGCGGCAGCTTCACTGTTGCTAAGAAGCTCCTCGATAACCCATGCTCGGGCTCGGTTTCTGCAACCTCTGAAAGTATGCATCCGGGGACCGGTAGGGGCCGTTATTGATCTGTGCGTTAAGCTCAGCTAAGCTCAGCTAGATCCACACTGCATGGTCCGGGCCATCGCGAACCAATGCCGGCGATTTCTTGCTTGAGCGGCTATACTGAAGTGCATGGACTATACACCTTAGCTTGAATTTGTGGATATTGGTGCCGGTTCACGCTTCGGGGACGGCTGAAAATTTCCGATAAGGGAGCATGATCGAAATTACTAGAGGTTCGCTTGCACTAGTCTTACTCTATGTTTCCAGAAGACTGCAACTGAAACCAAATCTAGGCGTTAGCTGCGCCACATGTTTGCGGAAGGATTGCATCTGAGGCAGCGTTTTGTCGATCGCCGTTGAGGAGGCTCGAAGTATGAGAGCAGGGCAGAGACGACATGACATATAAAATCGAAGCGCCACCTCCAGAGACGGAGCCAACAACAGAGCCAACATCATCTTACACGCTTCCAGCTCCTTGTCTTGGTTGTGAGGAAGTTTCCAGCCCTCATATGCTGAACGACCTATCAATATTCATAGTCGAATCTGGACTCATCAAAGTAAAAATGACGTGGGTTTCCCCTTCGTCTTCCAGCGAAGTCCTCCCATAAATAGCATCGCACTCGTACCTTCCGTCTAACATCTGAGGGACCCAAACAGATCACACCGGGAAGCGCAAGCCAAGCCGAGGACTGAAGATGCATGCCAAACGAACGCTGCCCGTTATCCAGAAGCCATGAGAAGATACCTCTCGGAGACAGACAGATTCAAGGAATTTCTAGTAAGAGAGCCCCATACAGACCAAAATATCTCCTCGGCACCGAGTAAAACGTCAGACTATCGTATATCTGCTATGTATTATACGGGCGACTTTGACAAGGGTACGTCTGAAATACTACTCTCTGGCACTTCTAGGACGGGAAACTAAGCGACAAAAGGTGCTCGGAGATCTTGAGCGAAAGGCCGATGACATTGCGTCTAAAGCCTGTCAGGCAACGTCTGTGAGGGATTGATCCCCCACAATCGGCTTGGTTCTCATGGCCGCTCAGGAGAGTTGGGCTTCGTGATGTACAATACTTCCCGCGTTGATGACGTTAGAGAGCGATAGCACCGCTGGGTCCTGAGAGCGGATGGTTTAAGGCGTCTAGTACCTGCAATAGTCATTAATTAAGAGACTCCACAATGTATGCTACGTCGTATTCAAGATTTTCAGCAGGAACTCGAATGAACCGTGGTGATCAGCATCAGCTTGTATCATGACAAATGTGCCGGCGCAACGTAGAAGGCATGCATTATCCGACGAACCGTGGGTCCTTAGCAGGCGATACAGCGGGTTGCAGTATGCAGACCTACCAGCGAGAGGAGCTCATACCCCAACACGTGGAGCTGATATGGTGTTCCGTAAAGAAGGTGCAGCTTATTTGACCACTTGAAAGAGCCCATATCTTTCTCCCTGCTTGCGATTGTTGACCATAAAACACCGTGCCACGTGCCTGCCTCTATCATTCGCAAACGTCCACAGCGATCGGCAGTAAATCCGGCGGCCTCCCCTCGGTATTGAAGCAACAGTGGCAATACTTCCGCCGCGATCTGTTGCGCAGTGTGGTTAATTGGTAACAGGGCTTATCACGTATTGCAGGTGCCGCAGGAAAGACAAGAGGGGTGCCTGGGGTAGAATGAGCCCGACTCCTGGAGTAGCACCATGCACATCAGCCTTAATGCATGCGATGAATACCATGCATGATGGGCGAGTCCAGTGATCTGGAAAGACAAAGCTTGTGGAAGGGCCACAATGAGGCTGGCGGCAAGCCTTTCCGACTCGGCTCTGCTATTGCCGCCTGCAATTGCTTGGTTGTCAGAACCTTGTCAGTCTTTACAATGTTGCTTACCACGCCCGTCGTAAACCTTCTCCGCCGCGTTCGATGTCCAATTGCGGTATGCCTCGCAGAATGCATCGGAGCTTTGGTATTGGGGGCGATTTGTCATGAGGTGCCACAATGTTTAGAGGCCCTGAGTCAAACGAATGTCTGAATCCCAACTCAATTGTGCGACGAGAGGCAGAGCAGAAGAATCCTTCGTGTGAGCGACAGCGAATGTCTGCATGGGCTGTACTGGGTAGGAAACTACCACACAGTTTACGCATGATGTCAATTTATGGGCTAGCTCGAAGGAACCACCCGAGAGATTCCCGAGCGGCTCTTCAACACTATAATTAGACACGAAATGATGCAGACGTACTTCAGCCCGGTAATAATACTTCGAACCATGCATCATTGTGCAATACCTTTGATGTAGGAGGGTGTCAGATGTCGTCGAAGCATCAATCGTGTCGTTCTCGTCGTCGCGGCCATGTCCATTCTACCTTCACCGATGGACTCCATAAGTATAGTTCTATTAACCAAAACCCACAATACATCTCACCTGCCACATAGGCCCCGCCATATGTCATAAGTAGGTGTGGGAGCCATAATGTTCACAATATTAAGCTAGTCTCTGGATGGTCGCAACCCCAGCACAGTAATGATCAAGGATGCCGCGACAACACTCGATGTTGACTCACTCATTGGTATTCTGCATCATTGCATCTCTCAGCTCTTTTTGCCTTGTTTTTCAGCTGTCCTCGGGCGCAGCTACTACTTCTGGCTTATTTCGGGCACTATAGTCCCAATGATATGTTGCGTCAATTAGTGAGGTATTCTCGATTCAAGCATCCGGAAAAGCCAACCACCATCGTTCGGCCTTTCACGGCTTTCCTTAAGGACGAGTATGGCCCAGTAAACTGGCACATACAGCACGTTAGCCGCTAAGATCGAATATCGAGATTCTGGCGTGCTTAGACGAGACGAGATATTCTACTCGTATTGGTCGATGGATCGCTTGATTCATGCTGCATACGTCCGTATCTATCCAGTTCACTTGAGCTTCGGCGTACTGTGATGAGATACTCCACTGAGCTTTGTGCTTGAAGTTGACATAAGCAATGTGTTTGGGTGTTCAAGAGACGGTGCCAGGATTTTGGGCTGGGGACCGCCTCATACATGCAGCACACGTCCGTATTTATCCGGAGCACTTGAGCTTCTGCGGACTATGATGAGGTAACTCGTTGGGATTTGTCTTTGCACTTGACACAGGCAGTATACTGAGGTGTCCGCGGGAGAACATGTTAGCTTTCGGCTACGTATTGCTCGATGCATGCAGCATACGTTCGTATTCATGTGAGCTTTTGTGGACCAGGAGAAACTTCGCAGTCTGGCTTCGCCTCTGCACATGGAAGCAGCCAGCGTGTTGAGGGTTTTAAGGATGAATGCTTGCGCTTCTCGCCGTTTTTGTGAGCTGCGTTGTTAGATAGGTTCTCATTATTCCCGTTTTGAGGCAATTCATCATCCGGCTCTCCCGCTTCGCGAGAATTTACTAAGTTATCCCTCGAGATGAGTCAATAGCAGAATTATAGTGTTCTTCAGAGGAATATATAAATACATATATTACGATTATCTCCTTCCGTATCTTCCATCCATCTTGCATCCAAAACTGACTTCTCCAAACTTCAGAACATCCACACATTCCCCCAAGCCTTGCTTAACTTACAACCCTCTATTACCAGCAAACAGTCATTCGCAATCGAACAAGCAACATGCATCTCCTAAGCTTACTCCACACCATCCAGATCCTCTGCCTCTCCCTGAGCTTCCTCAGCAGCCCGGGCCGTGCAGAGACAGTCGGCTGGGCAGACTCGCACGCCGCAATGCCAGCAATGAACCAGACAATCGAAGAATGTAAGTCCCTCCTCACCCTCCCCAGCCCTCACCCTCCCCACCTCTAACACCCTCCAGACTGCAGCTACCCCCGCTCCTTCCACAGCATCCCCTACTTCCCCTGGAGCTGGTGGCAGTTCAAGCACGCCACCGTCTCCGACGGCTCGCTCTGCTGCCAGCTATGCTGGGAGAGCAACATCAACTGCGTGTCGGCGTGGTACGACGCCCGCAAGGACATGAAGAACTGCATCATGCGGATCCGTGCGTTCGCGTCCGGGGAGCTGCCGCCGTCGCATTACTGCCCCAACGGGGTCTTTGATAGCTCGCGGCTGAAGCAGTCGGTGGAGCGGGAGGATTGGTATGGCTGGATCTTGGGGCCGTGTCTGACGAGGTGGCTGTCTACGGGCTCGGCGAATCATGGAAGGATCGCATCTGGTCATTTTGATGACTCGGAGGATTAGGGATGGGCTTGGGATAGAGGATGTCAGCATATGAGTGGACGGTCCTGAATCTGTTGTCGGGGATTGGATGAAGGGATGATCCATATAGAGAGGAGTCACAGGCGGCATACTAGAATAAATCCATGTTGACTGACATTCCATGAAATTGACCACATCTTAATGGTACGACACCGGGTGATTGAGTCTACGCTAAACCGTTGAACAGTGCCTGAGCCAAAGCAACTATCTTCCAAAGCAGATTTTTCAAGGTGTCTAAGTCTTGTGATCAATGGCAAAGAAAGCCCCCTTTCACCGTCTGCCGTTCACGAGGCGGATCGTAGATAATCTCTTGAAGCGTCCTTCGATATCTGATGTCCGCCTTGTTCTCCTTATCAACCCCACCATTGCGAAGCAGAACAAAGTCCGCCGGTGCTCCACGCTCAAACGGCGACTCGGGCTGCGCGAAGCCAATCGCAGCTTTGGCGCTCGTTGCGACACAGTCAAACAGGACCTGACAATCTGCTTTCGTGCCAGCTTGATAGATGCCAACGCCCATACTAGCAATATTCAACGGGTCGCAGTTTCCTTGGGGAGTGAAGGCGTTCCCAATGTTGTTGACGCCAATAGCGCCTTGAAGACCGTATTTCTGGGTCATCTGCGGGATCTGCAGTGTGCCACGGACTCTTTGACCTCCGCCTTCTTCATCGCCTGGCTTACCCATCATGTACAGGTCCGAGGTCGGGAGGCCGACGAAATAGACGGGTAGATTTGCGATGCACGCTCTCAGATGGCGCCATTCATCTGCAGCAAAGAGGGTAAGACGTGTGCAATGGCCGAAGACGATTGTCTTGTCGGGGTCAATCGCGCCCCACTCCGCGTGAAGACGATCGAGAACATAGTGGATCAATGGTGGTCTTGTGGGGTCGAGGTTGTAATCTAGATGGAAGTCTAGATGCTTCCTAAACTTGACGGCTGTTGTTACCGCCCAGTCCACGTTCTTTCGCATCGAACTCTCGCTCTCTTCGACGTATGGCGTCGTCCCAAGAGCATCAACGCCTTCTCTGCTCAGCGCTTTTTCAAGGAGTGCTTTGCCTTCTGGATGATTGTTGCCGGGAGAAAACAATGGGTCTTGCGCAAAGACGCACAGCTGGATCTCACACCTGTCGCTGAATTCTGCTCTCAGTCTCAAGCCAGCATTGAGGCATTTGAGTTTTACTGTTATATCTACAAATTTTCGGAGTGAGCATTTCGCCTTTCAGTCAGTCGATCCAGTCAAGAAACATGTCTTTGGAGCGGATGCTGCTTTTAGACATGTCACAGGGCTCTCGATACACTTAAACAGGGTTGGAAAAGCTCGGAAATTGTAACTTACCGACCTCGACAAAAGCACGCATGTGGGTCACCCCAGCGGTGATGCTCTCCTGAATCAACCATTTGCCCCTGGTCATCAGGTCATCTTCTTCGAATCTCTTTTTCGCTTCCGAAGTCAGCTTTAAAGCTTCTGCGAAGTCTCCCTTCACGATTTCTAGGTCAACGTATTTTGGGTGTGAAAAAAGGAAACATTTATCCAAGTGGATATGCGGATGGCACAGTGAGGGTAAAAGAACTTGGGATCCTCCGTCAAGTAGGCGTGCTTCTTCCGACACGCTGGTGGAGCCCACTGGCCCACCTTGTCGGGATTCCGAAGGCTCAAATGAATCGACTTTCCCATCCTGGATATTGACATCCCACCGTACATCCCAATGTTTGTCGGAAAGGCGGACATTTTTGATCACTGTGACTTCTGACTCATTCGGCTTTATAGGTGTGGACGTATGGGTCATTGTTTGGCTGTTCTGTGCTTTATCTATCTCACGCTGAAGATTGATGCCGTGCACTCGGAGATAGTCTGCTGCCATCACTCACTCTTTGTAGCTTACAACTGGTGTAATATAGTTAAATGCACTGTGGGCCCGAGAAAAGTTTGACTTGTTCCTGGCGACGATTGATGAAATGGTGAAGTGGTTTCCTCGCCTTTCTGCTACCCATTTCATGTCACAACTAAAGATGTTCAGAATGGGCCCCTTCCGAGAATAGTGCTTGGCTATCCGACACGAATGATGTTAATGTCTAACAACGATTTGGGGGCAGTGATTGTCCGACTTTGTTAATTGCGTTCGAGCTTGAAATAGCAAGATGCTTTCGCATTAAAATCCAGAACCTGTTCTGGACCAGTACTGCATTAAACCTGAGTATCGATTGACTGATAGTATTGCGTGGGGCGGCTTCAGCGGTCGCTTAGCCGGACTCGTCGGAAGTCATGCAGGTTTCGGGGCTCTTTGAGTACTCTACTTCACTGACCTCACCACTGACAGCGACTGGGACCCCTGTGAAGCCCTGGTCGATGAGCAATAGATCGCTGTTCTCATCGCTGGTACCCAAACTTTGAAGATCTGAAACTCAAGAAGACTTTGTAGTAATGCGCATTCTAGAGGCAAGGCGGGGAATTCTCATCGCGCTGCAATCGGGTGGGTGACTTGCATTACCTTACTGATGGCGAAGAACCTGAATTGGGATCTCGATCGCTAATCGTCGCGAATCAAGTGCGAGCCCTTCCGTCCAGCACAGCCAAAACGGCATGGCGTTTCTTCAAGTGTCGATGTGCGGCATAGATATTGAGTGACCTAACCACTTCTGCTCTGATCAGCAAGCGCTGCATCCAAAGACGTTAGCACCAAAAGCCCATTTGACGGATTGGACTTTTCCCGACTTCCAACCGCGCCGAACAGATGGCCCTTGCTGAGCCCAAGGCTCTGGATGGTACGCCATCATCGGGCCATTGGAAGTCCTGTTGCTTCTCCTCTAGCATGCCTCTGGCTAGACCGGTGACCGAGTCGCGGCTCGACCATGAGCTGCCTGCTTTCACCCTCAGGAATAGCAGAGAATTTTCTTCAGTTCATCGTCCACGTGGGGATCTGTCGACAAGTCGTATTTGTGCCGAACGGTCTCCACTTGACGTTGTCGTTGGAGATCACATCGAAAGCCAGGCCCAGGACACGGTCTTGAACCTCAGTGGAGATGGCAATCCTCCACTCTACAGTGGATGCTGGCGGGCGGCCGGTCCTGCGACAGTACTCCTCCACCGGAAGTATTAGTGACCAGTTGAAGGCTGGATCCGCGAACGGAAGCCCCTCTCCGTCGCCTCGAGGTCGCATTGCGAAGCTTAACAATTCATACCTTTCACGATCATCGAGTCGCTCAAGGTCAACCGATCGTTTTACCTGCGTATCGGGTGCAGCCCCAAGTCGCAATGGCTTCCGTGCTGCGAATATTAGGCGGTGGGATGGCAATCAAAGAACGACTGTCGCGTGGGACGGCTTGCGCAGGGTATGCTGGGATGAAATCTCTCTCCTATTTAGTCTGAATTACGTGCTGACAATCTTGCGTTAACAGGATGCTGAGCTCTGGTTTCCGACTGGCGATTGCCTCGTCCATTTCTACGAGCGAGGGCAGTCTAGACGAGGGCCATCCTTACGACTGCCATTCGCCGAGATTGAATCGAGCAATTGCAGGCCGCTTCTACAGCGGGCCGCCGTATATCCAGTGTCGAACACACCGTCACCAACTTCTTCGGATGGTGAGGACCCCACCGCACATTCTTTGCAACGAATCCACCATGAGCTTTACATTCCAGCGCCTTCACACCTTAGCAGGGAGGAAGCTTTCCTATATCACTTGACGACTCGCAATTTCTTCGCGTGGATGTTCGAAAAGCCCTTGGTAGGGTCCCGTTTGGGCGAATCTTTGATCTCACTCTTGGAGAGAATGGATGAATATCGATCGTATCCGCAGGAAAACCAAGACGACATTCTGGCGTTCATTGACAGTCAAGAGTATTCAGATTTTCGCGACTGCCCGGACCACGCTTTAGCCGTTTTGCATTTTGCAGAGAAGTCCGAGCTCCGCGAGTTGTGGACCGACGCGTTCGTGCATTGTGCGGGAATGAATAATGATCTCTTAGCAAGTGCCGAGTTTGAGGTATGGCTCCTTCAAGCCGGCAACTTCACAATCTAATATGGCGTAGTTCACCTCTCGAACCTCGAAAGCCTTGATTCTTAGAGCGCATTTGGAGATGGACTTACGCTTGGAACATGCAGGCGAAACTCTCGGCAATTTCCTTGAAGATGAGATGTCGGGTTCCTACCTTGGTCTTGGCCTGGATGCTCGGGCACACTTGGAGCGCTTTCGATCATTCCTCCACTCCTTCTACGTCCAGAAATATGGGTACTGGCCACCTCCTCAAACGAAGAGAAACAGCAAGACTCTGCCCAAATCCACCTACCGCACCATGTATTTCGAGATCCGGAATTTGTACGAATATCTCGTTGATCCCAGCTCGAGCGACTCCTTCCAGAACGATCGTCCGGCAGACGGTGGTATCTGCGTTTTGCAGAATGTCAAAGCCTTCGACAAAAGGCATAAGTACACTACACTATCTCATTCCCTTCCTCTGTTACCACAACTATCGCGCGAGATGATCAGTCAGAAGACCCATGGACTAGCCAAAATTTTCGGAAGTAAGCAGTTGAGAGTCGATCGTCGCGTTGCAGCTTGTGCTGCCTTATCCGCGGCGACCAATCCAAATGACATGGCAGTGATGGAGTGCCGCCTCGTGCGCGAGTATCTCAAATTCGAAAAAAGTTGGTCAATGAGTGAAGAAGAACGCATTTCGTGTGCGGATGGCCGCAAGGTCCGCTGGATCCTGATATATGCTATGCTGCAGACACTCATCTCGGTCACACGTGCACCTCAAGAAGTCAGAGATACCGAAGACGTGTCTTACCCACTATGCTGCCAGATTGCAGGCACACCACCATGGGGGGCTAGCACGAAAGCACGCCCATTCGATGAAGGCCATCTCAAAACCGATGTTAGGGTCTCCACTCCGGTTTCGCAGATCAGACCCGATAATGACTATTTCGTGTCCAAGCGTGCATCGACGCCCCTGGTTAAACCTCAGGCCGCTATCTCCTTACCTCATAGGATATCTATCAGTCATGGGCTTTCTCTCCAGTCACCTCAACCTCAGAAAGCTGGATTTTGCGAAATGCTCCTCAATGGCTTTAGTCTCAATACGAACGCCGACGACGTCGAGTCAGACCCCAGCACCCCATCCTCTGTCGAGCGGGAGGGTAGCAGCGGATGGGATACGAGTTCCGATGAGGATGCTATGGAGCATGCGAGTGTGAACGGAAGTGCGAGCTTCTATGGAGATGACGAAGCAGCGCAATCTGGCGAAAAGCTCTCGTTCCACCCCATGTCCAAGAAGATCTCGACCAACAGTTTCCAACTGCGCGAATCGAACCCTGAAGTCGATAATTATATTTATTCCTGATCGACAGGGCCTTCTCCCTGTAAACATTCATTTAGCAAGCGTTGGCGTTGGCGGAGCAAGGGTATACCATATCCGAAAGGACTTAAGAGCCGCTTCTGTTAACAATTTGTAGCAGTGATTTGACTTTGCCATACTATTGCGATAGCAACGGCGTACAAATAGCAATGGAACTACTTTCAATGCAATATAATAACTTGATATAGTGCAAGATCGCCGTGTGTCGATTTCGGGACTAGTGTCAAGGTTGCTGGAGCTGCCAAGATATTACCAACATTTCTAAACCGTCAGTGCAGACCGACCTCTGACTTCGCATCTAGCAATGGTGAACGGCAGAATTAGAAGTCTGAGTTGATTCAGCAGCGATCATCGGAAGTATCAGAATCGTGAACAGAATGCTGGCTTTGCTCGGATTGACGATAGGGTAGTACTTCGACTTGGATGTTTTCGTTCACGAGGCTGGGGCCGGGGCCATCTAATGATGTTGGAACCATGCTCCTTAGGTCGTACAGGAAGACTCGGAAGCAAGTAGTCAGAAGAAAGGGTAAGACGGCGGTCATCTTCCACCTATGGACGACATCTGTCGCTCTGCCGCTAATACTGCAGAATTGTCACTTCACTTTCAGCTAAGTCAGACATCTACTTTGTGGAGTTTCTCGTTTCACTCTCATTTGGTACAGGGAATCCTTGGACGATGTAAATTCTCTACGAGGTCGTGAGTAGTTGTCCAAAAAAAATCGTTTATATCCGTGGAATGGACTTCATCTTAATCGTCTAGAATGTTGTATCCCGATGGTGACAGGAATGTACGCCAGACTTCGCGTCAAACTATTAGTCCTAAAGTAGGTCTTCTTATATAGGCAAACGTAAAACCCTCCCACTCTTTCGCTCTTAGGGTCCTTCTTGTTCTCCTTTCTCCACTAAACTCCTATCTTGTTCTATCAAGACTAGAAACCCTCCTTCCATCACTATCTTGGGTTGCAATTGCGTGGCACGCCACCATGTACTGGTCTACGGCCTTCGCGGCACTGTGGTTTGCATCCACTGCGCTTGCTCAAGGCAGCGCTGGTGGGGATCAATCCTCATGCTCTGCATCGCAGGCTTGGGTATACAAAGGTTGTTATAATGATACCGATAACGCAAGGACTGCCGGCTTTTCGTGGCAGCTCCAATCCTCCACCAACGATCCGAAATACTACCCCGGCTTTACTGGTTCAAACAATATGACCACCGAAATTTGTCTTCAAGCCTGCCGTGGCCATGGATTCAAATGGGCGGCAACCTGGGCTGGCGTGGAGTGCTATTGTGGATCCGAATTCCCAATGGCCCAGAACCCTTCTTCGACCACCTCAGGGCCTAGCCCGCCACCAGGAGCCGCTCCCGGAACACCTACAGATAACGCCGCATGCAACACTCCCTGCACAGGTAATTCGAGTGAGACGTGCGGTAGTGGAAGTACGGCGCAGCTGTACTTCGATCCCTCATTCTCAAACACTACTCAGACGGCATCTGACCCAAACCAATATAAGTACCTCGGATGCTTCGATTACGCCCCTCCTGGTCCGATGTACATGACAATCCAGACTACGAGCACCGCTTCTTGTGTGACATATTGTGGTCTCTTGGGCTACTCCTTCTCGGCTCGGGGTGGCCCTGACAGCGATACGGGAGGAGCGACTTGTGGTTGCGGTAGCGAAATCCAAGCCGGTCTCCAGCTCGACGAAAGCAGGTGTGGCACCTATTGTAATGGAACAGGTGGGGCATCGTGAGTTCCTTAAACCTCTTGGAGTGGCGTTCGAAAGATTGTCTCGCTAATCTGGGTCGCAGAGGCGGTGCGCTCACCTGCGGCGGTAACAATGCTTTTTCGGTCTTCAGGAATCCAACGCTTCAGGGCTGTTATAGCCCGAATGTACCAGGAGTAGACGCGACTCATTCCTATGTCGCTCCTTCCGATGCTGGCGTGTCACCCGATTCGGGCGCATCCTCTTCGAGTGCTACAAGCCCGAGTACCACAAGCTCAAGCACGGCCAGCTCCAGTGCGGCCAGCTCCAGTGCGGCCAGCTCCAGTGCGGCCAGCTCCAGTACGACGAGCTCTAGTACGACGAGCTCCAGTACAGCCTCAACATCCTCTACGTCTTCGCCTAGTGTTCAAACAGGAACATATACTTCTGTATATGTGACGTAAGCCGTTTCCATCGCATCTGTCTTTCTCCTCGAGCAAGCCATCCCAATAACGCTTGTCCAGTACCACTGTATTGTCAACAACAAGTGTCTACACTACGCAAACCGAGTCCACCACCGTCATCTCTACCCGAAACTCTTATATCACTTCCACCGTCACGTCGCAGGTCCGTATTCTGCCCCTCCATACCGTGGATGGCAGAGCTGTAGAGCTTTACTGATCCACTTCCCTTCGTCAGCAAACGTTGACAACAACGGTGCCAACGACCGTCACTATGACCACAACGACTACCAGCCTCTCCACTACAACGGCCACCGCCAGCTATACCTCTACTGAATCGTAAGTGATGTTATGTGAGCTCCGCTACCATGTGTGGCGTTATCAGATGTCGCACTCTGAGAGCATGTCTCCTGTTTGTCGCACAAGCAGAACAGCAAGGCTGACTGGGATTCTTTTAATCAGGGACTATTTTACGACGACAGCCGGTACCATCACGAGGGAGCCTACAACGACCTTCTTCCCTGCTGCTCCTACGTAAGCACTTACCCATAGCTTCCTTATTTCGGAGCTAATCCCATCACCCAGATCATCCTCTACTAGGTCCGTATAGTCCTCTCGAATCTTCCCCCTGCCGCCATACCGCGAAGGATTCTGGCTCAGCGTGGATTGGAATTTTGGCTTGACCAACCGCATACCGTTTCGTGTCTGCTAATTCATTGCAGCAACTCATCGTCATCCTCGTCAACCTCGTCAGAGTAAGTCCTTCCAACTCGAGAGAGCCATCTACTCAACGTGGGATGCTAACTTCCATTTCAGGTCATCGTCCAGGCAAGTTCCCCATCTTATGAGGGCCACCATCATTGTCGTCAACACTAACATCTCGCCTGCTCAGCTCTTCGTCCTCTACCACGCCCACCACTGCTTCAAGGTCCGCTTCTTTCTTGTGAATACACATACGTTCCACACGTGCTGATTTGCTCCTGTGCAGCTCGACGTCATCCACTTCTAGCCCGACGACGTCGAGTACCGATACCACGTCCAGCTCGACAACGTCAACTAATAGGTATGTGACTACCCCGACCGGCGGCAAAAACCCCCGGATAAGCCGTCAACGGATGAAGCTGACCCCACCACAGCACCACATCCAGCCCAACGACGTCAAGCACCACATCCAGCACTACATCCAGCCCAACGACGTCAAGCACTTCGTAAGTGACTCTTGTAACCCGCGGAATGGTTTAAGTAATCGCTGACAGTCCTCCTCTCCACAGCTCCAGCACCTCAAGGTAAACTCTGAATCCACCCACTGTCTACCAAACGACATCATCAACAGCTAACCCACCACCGCAGCACCACCAGCTCCACGTCGTCCACCTCAAGGTACTGCCCACCCTCCCCAGCCCCCCCAAACTTTCCGCACATGCTAACACCCGCCCCCACAGCACCTCCTCAACTTCCTCGCCTTCCTCCTCCTCAACCGGCTGCCCGCCCTGCACGGCCCAAACCGTCACCGTCACAGCCACCACGACCGTGTACACGAGCTCCGCGACCCCATCTCCGTCTGCGACCTTCAAAGCGAGGGCGAGGCGCGCGATGGTTTAAGGTACTGCATGCTTTGCAAACGGAGCCGATGGAAATGGGGACGCGCAATGCTTTCATGACAGCGACGGCTTTCAGGCTCACGATGGCTATGAGATGGATATGAGTCGTGCTTTCATCCTTTGTTTTGGTGGGGGAGAGAGGTTTGGAGATATGTTCGGGATAGCGGCCGTGTGGTTTTTCGGGGGATTTTGGTGGCATGGGATGGGTAATCGATTGATGATGTTTGGATTTTGACATGCTAAGTAGAAGGGTAGTTTTAGAATCAATGTCTAGGATATGATCGTTGAGTTCTAGGAAGCGAGAAGTCTCTGTCCCCGGCCACAATCAGGTCTGTTTTGTTTTTGTTTCTACCCCCCCTGACCAGCGAACGCGTGTGCTAGATCTCGGGTTCTACGCATGGACAAAGTTTGTACACAAAACGTAGTCTCTCCTCGGAGCGAAGGTTCCACAGCGAGAATGTAGAATGCTGTTATTGCTATGGAGGACGCTGGAACGTCAACGCCCCCTGATATGCGTAATGTTATGCAACGTATCCCCGGTTGCCAGTAAGAAGAAGCTGCAACAATAGCGCTGCCAATCAAGAAAGTCTCATTAAGCCATACTTCGCCTTCAAGTCCCAAAGCAGCCCAGCTAACCCCCTCCCCACAAAACCCCTCTATGGCCACCACCCCCTCCTCCTATAACTCTCCACCACCTCCCTCACCTGCTCCACGCCCAACCTCTCCAC
>JAABUQ010000810.1_pt1 | contig 72068 bp, 67 predicted proteins | sample 5560001 | NCBI WGS metagenome assembly JAABUQ01 (sample SAMN10711888, study PRJNA513371) | rock metagenome | isolation source: Antarctica rocks | place: Antarctica: Victoria Land, Finger Mt nord | collected 2015-12-18 | reverse complement strand
TGTGCGTCGACTTCGCGCTCAAGCTGCCGCTCCGATTTTACGCCGGGTTCGTCCGGCTCCACGACTACGGCCTGTCGGTCCAGCCGCTCGGCCGATGGCTGGGCGACCAGGCCAAGGGGCTGGGCGTTGAGGTCGTCGGGGCCGGGCTATTCCTCTGGATTCCCTACCTCTTGATGGCCCGGTCGCCCAGGCGGTGGTGGCTCTGGACGGGCCTGCTGGTCTTGCCGCTGTCGGCGTTCTCGGCCCTGATCGCCCCGACGGTCATCGACCCGCTGTACAACGAGTTCGGCCCGATGCGGGACAAGGCCCTGGAGGCCCGGATCGACGCCCTGGCCCGGCGGGCCGGGATCGACGGCGGGAAGATCTTCGAGGTCGACAAGAGCCGCGACACGACGACGGTCAACGCCTACGTCACCGGCCTCTTCGGCACCAAGCGGATCGTGCTCTGGGATACCTTGCTCGACAAGCTCGACGACGACGAGGTGCTCGTCGTGATGGGCCACGAGATGGGCCACTACGTGCTCGACCACGTCGCCATCGGCCTCACCCTGTCGTCCCTGGGGACGATCTTCGCCCTGGCCCTGATCCACGGGGCGGCCTACCGGCTGATCCGCCGGCACGGCCCGCGGTTCGGCTTCGACCGGCTCACGGACGTGGCCTCGGCCCCGCTGATCCTCCTGCTGGCGCAGGTGACGATGCTCGCGGGTTCGCCGCTGATCAACGCGTCGAGCCGGTACATGGAGCACGAGGCCGACCGCTTCGCCCTGGAGATCACCCGCGACAACCGCGCCGCGGCCCGGGGGGAGGCCAAGATCCAGGTCGACAACCTGGCGGTCCCCCGGCCCGACCCGTTATCGTACTGGATGCGGTCGACCCACCCCTCGATCGCCGAGCGGATCGACTTCGCCAACCGCTACCGCCCGTGGGAGTTGGGACGGCCGCTCCGCTACGACCACCTCTTCCGCGACCCTTGAGCCGCTCCGGCGGTGGGGACTTGCGGGAATCCGTCCACACGTGAATGATCGAAGTCCGGAAGTTCGGAGGCCCGCCCCGGCTCGTGATTTGCCGGAGGGTTCGGGCATCACCACCACCTCCGCTGGGTGGGCATGGAGGACGGGAGCGGACATGCGGATCGACATCGCGAGGTCGGTGGTGACCCGCCGGCCTGGCCTCATCGTGGCGGCCTGGGCGGCCCTGGCGGCCTTCGTCGGCCTCGCCTCGCCCGACCTGACCCGGCTGGCGGCCGAAGGGCAGGCCCACCTCATCAACGAAGACGCCGAGAGTTCCCGGGGGGCCGAGATCCTCCACAAGGCCTGGCCCGACCAGTCCTACGAGTCGTCGATCGTCCTGGCCCTGCACCGGCCGAGCGGCCTCACCCCGGCCGACCGCGACTTCGCCAAGGGGCTGGCGACCCGGTTCGACGCCTCCAACGGTCACCCGCCCGCCCTGCTCCGGATCCTCGGGCCTTCGTCGAGGCCCGAGGTCGCGGCCCGGCTCCTGAGCAAGGATCACACCGTCGAGCTGGTCGTCGCCCAGCTCTCGACGTCGTTCGTGGCCCCGGCGGCGAAGGTCGCTTTCGATTGGCTCCAAACCCAGGCGGGCAACCCCTCGCTCCGGCCTCCGGGCGGGCTCTCCCTGATCTGGACCGGCGACGCGGCGATCGGCCGCGACTACATGGCCAACGTCCAGATCTCGCTCGACCGCGCGGCCCTGGCCACGATGGTCCTGCTCCTCGGCGTCCTGATGATCGTCTACCGGTCGATCCTGCTGGCCCTGATCCCGCTCGCGACGATCGGCGTCTGCCTGGTGATCGCCCGGGGGACCCTGGCCTGGCTGTCGGGGCTGGGGTGGGAGATCTCGCCGCTGGTGGAGCTGTTCCTGATCGTGGTCCTGTTCGGCTCCGGCACCGACTTCTGCCTCTTCGTGTCGTGGCGGTTCGCCGAGCTGTGGGACCCGAAGAACCCCGAGGGGGCGATGCGGGTCACGCTCAGGAGGGGGGCCCCCGCCCTCCTCACCAGCGCGGGGACGGTGTTCGTCGGCCTGATGCTGATGGGCACGACCCATTTCAAGCTGTTCGCGACCACCGGGCCGAGCGTCGCCCTCGGCCTCCTGATCACCGTGGCCGCCAGCCTGACCCTGGCCCCGTCGCTCCTGCTCCTGCTCGCCCGCTGGCGGCCGCACGCCTTCCTCGGGATGACGGCGCCGTCCACCGGCTTCTGGGAGACCTTCGCCCACCGCATCCTGGCCAGGCCGGCGGCGAGCTGGATGGGGGCGTTGCTGCTGATGGTCCCCTTGGCCGTGCTCGGCACCCGGACCTATTTCACCCAGGACACGCTGCTGGAACTGCCCGCCGGGACACCTTCGGTCGGGGGCCTCCGGCTGGTCGCCGACAAGTTCGGCCCGGGGATCGTCGCCCCGTTGACGGTGCTGCTCCGGTCCGAGACCGACCTCCGGGCCTCCCCGGGCCTGGCGATGATCGACGACGTGAGCCGGATGCTCGGCCGGCAGACGTTCCTCGACGAGGTCCGCTCGGCCACGCAGCCCCTGGGCAGCCCGAAGACGCTCGACCCGGCCCGGCTGTCGAACCGCCTGGCGGCCGTCAACGCCGGGTTCCTCCAGATCGAGGCGGGGGCCGACCAGTTGCGGCAAGGCCTCGACCTCGGCCTGTCCAAGCTCCGGGCGGCCCGGTGGATCCAGGAGAACACCGGCCTGAAGCTCGCGCAAGGGTCGGTCCCGGGCGCGCCGCCGCCTCCGGACCCCAAGGCGAGCCGGGCGGCGATCTCGAACGGCTTCCGCGAGGCCGGCGCCCTCCTGTTCAACCCCGGCTCGCTCCTGACCGCCCGCCCGCAACCGGCGTCCCCACCGCCGACCCACCCCGCGGCCGAGCCGCCCGATGCCACGATCGAGCAGCTCGGCCAGGCGGTCGCCGGCGCCGGGCAGTTGTCCGACGGGGTCCGCCAGGCGTCCCGCGAGATCGCCGCGATCCTCGACGACCCGGTCGGCCGCCGGGCCCTGGACCGGCTCCTGATCACCCCGCAGACCGTCCGCGACCACCCCGAGCTGCTCGACAGCTTCCACACCTACTTCACGCCCGACGGCAAGATGGCCCGGCTCGACGTGCTCCAGGGGGCCCGGATGTTCTCGACCCAGGCGGTCGACGAGGTGCTCGTCGTCCGCCGCAAGCTCCGCGACCGGATCGACGAGGAGGCCGAGCCGAAGGGGGTCGACGCGGTCGTCCTCGGGCCCAACGCCGAGTCGGCCGACATCCGGACGATCACCCGGTCCGACCAGGTCCAGAGCTGGTTCGTGGTGCCGATCGGCGTCCTGGCGATCCTGATCCTCGCCCTCCGCGACTTCCTGGCCTGCGTCAACCTCGTCGCGACGATGCTCCTGACCTACCTCTTCGCCCTCGGGGCGACGCACCTGGCCTTCGTGACGATCCTCGGGGCCGAGGGGCTCGACTGGAAGGTGCCCTACTTCCTCTTCGTGCTCCTGGTCGCCGTCGGGGTCGACTATAATGTCTTCCTGATGACCAGGCTCCAGGAGGAGGCCGTGATCCTCGGCCTCAAGGCGGGGATCGGCCAGGCCGTGGCGCAGACCGGCGGCCTGATCACCTCGGCGGCGGCGATCACCGCGGTCAGCTTCGCCTCGTTCCTGTTCAGCCCGCTGAGCTCGCTCCGGCAACTGGGGTTCGCCCTGGTCGTCGGGATCACGATCGACGCCCTGCTGGTCCGCCCCTTGCTCGTGCCCTGCGGCCAGTGGCTGCTCCACCGCCGGTCCGAGTCGAGCCGGCTGGCCAGGCTGCTGACGCCCCAGGTCGAGCCGATGGTCACCGCCTCGAATTGACGCGATTGGATCAACGATGGCCGAAGGGAGATCGATGGTCGAGTCCTCTGCCCGACCGGGCGCGGCAGGCTGGCGGAAGCGGATTCGACCCGGCTCGTTCCTCGTCTGGCTCGCGATCGCTAACGCCCTGTCCTACGCGTTCCTGGTCCAGGGGATGAGGAACGTGGTCGGCCAGGACCCCGACCGGCTCACCTTCACCCACGGCGTGACCTGGATCTTCTGCCTGCTGGTCTCCGCCCTGATGGCCGCCTTCTGCCGGTTTGCCCAGCCCCCTCGGCCCGAGGGAGAGCCGAGCCCGAGGCCCGACGGCTGGATCTTCGGGGCCTGGATGGTCGGGATCGGCCTGGCCGGGCTCGCCTCGGCCCTGCACTGGGGGGCAATCGGCTACGTCGTCCTCCCGCAGGTCCCGGTCGGCAACCTGGTCTTCTTCCCCTCGGTTTTCGCCGCGACGATGGCCTTCCAGTTCCTTGATTTCTTCGGCACCGGGCCCAGGGAAGCCCGACCGAACCGCCGCCGGCTCGTCCCCGGCCTGCTCCTCGGCATGGTCGCCTACCTCGCCCTCATCAACGGCCTGGTGCTGGCGACGGGCCCGATCGGCGCCCGGGCCCGGACCTACCAGCGGCGGTTCATGGCCAGCGACGGGCAGGCGAAGACGTACCAGAGGATGAAGCGTGAGCTTGAGCCGGAGATCGACCGGTATCGCGAGTCGGTGGCCCGGCTCGGCCAGCTCGCCGACCACCACGCGAGCCTCGCCGCCCGCTACGACCGGGCCCGGGCCCGCCCCTGGGAAGACGTCCCGCCCGACCCGCCGCCGCCCCCTTGACCGGCCTCGGGGGCTCGGCGAGAGGGCAGATCAGTTCTTCAAGAAGACCGAGCCCGGGTGGCAGGGGTAGGCTTGCTTACCCCGGTTTTCGAACCGTGTCGGCGGAGGACCGGGGTAAGCAAGCTTACCCCTGCCACCCGGAGCAAGCCCTCCAGAATCAAGAACCGATCAGACAAGTGCTCGGCGAGCCTGGCCCATCGAATCCCCTCCCGCTTGTGGTAAGATCCGGGCTGATCGGGGGTTTCGATCCGACGAATGGTCCGGGGATGGTGGGCATGGGCGGGTTGCGGTGGTTGGGTCGGGCCCTGGGATCGGCCCTGCTGCTGATGCTGTTCGTCCTGGCCCTCGCCCCCGGCCCCGCCGCCGTGCTCGACCGGGGGCCCCGCGACGAGGTCCGGGCCTCCCCCCTGCCCCCGGCCCTGGTCCTGTTCGACCCGGCGACCTGGCAGGCGGTCCGGAACAGCTCGGCACTGGCGGCGGCGGTCACGCTCGGCTCGGTGGCCCTCGGCGTCGGCCTCGGACTGGTCGCGGGCGGACGGCGGTTCTGGGGCCGGGTGCCCCTGTCCGCCCTGGCGATCGCTCCCCTGACCCTCGGCCCGATGATCGCCGCGCCCGGGCTGGTGATGGCCCTGGGCGGCCCGAGAGGGTGGGACTGGCTGGCGGCCCGGTCGGTCCTGGGCGTCTCGTGCGAGGACCTGGCCCGCTGGGCGATGCTCGCCTGGGTCGAGGTCGGATCGGGCGTCCCCCTGGTGATCCTGGCGACGACCGGGGCCCTGGCCCGGCTCGAACCCGCCTGGTCCGACGCGGCCAGGGCGGTCGGCGCGTCGAGGCGGCGGATCTGGCGGGACGTGACCTGGCCGATCCTCCGGGCCGACGTGGCCCGGGCCGCCGCCGCCGTCTTCGCCCTGACGCTCCTGGAGCCGGCCGGGCCGTCGATCCTCGGCCTCCGGCGGACCGTGGCCGTCCAGATCCTCGAAGCGGCCAGGAGGCTCGACCAGCCGACCCGGCCGGCCACCCTGGCCGTGCTGGCCTCGACGATCGCCCTGGCCGCCTGGCTGGCGATCCGCCGATGGGGAGGGGCCACGGTCGACCGGGGCCCCTTCGACCTCGCCCCGAGCCCGACCCCCCCCAGGGCCGGCCGGTCGCGGGGCCTCGCATCGGCGGCGCTCCTGGCGGCCTGGTCGACGGCGACGGTCGGACCCGGCCTCCTGGCCCTCGCCCGGGCCCTCGGCTCGGCCCGGGAGGAGCACGGCGGAGGCTGGGCGGGCCTGGCCCGCGGTTGGTGCCTCGCCCCCGAGTTCCAGATCTGGGCCCGGAACTCGGCCGGGTCGGCCGGCCTGGCCCTCGCCGTCGACCTCCTGATCCTCGCCGCGCTCGCGGTCCTGGGGCCGAAGGGGGTTCGCCGGTGGCTGGTCGCCCCCTTCGAGGTCCTCCCGCCGCTGGCCCTGGGCGTGGGCGCCCTGGCGGCCCCCTGGCTGGTCGCGGCCCTGGCCGACTCGGCCGGCTCGAAGTTAGAGCCCTGGCTCCGCCCGGTCGCCGCCGAGCTGTCCCCGGCCCGAGGCCCCGGCTGGCTCCTGATCCTCGCCCTCGCCGCGGCCGGCCTGCCGATGCTCGCCCGGGCCGCCGACCTCGCCGCGGCCCGAGCCCGACCCGCCCTGACCGACGCCGCGCTCGCCCTCGGCCTCTCCGCCCGGAGGGCCCGGAGGGCCGGCGACCCCCGATGGCTCGGCCTCGTCCCCGGCCGGGCCGCCGTCCTCGCCTTCGCCCTCGCCGCGACCGCCCTGTCCCCCGCGCTCCTCCTGACCCCCACCCCGGCGACCCGGACCATCGCCGCCGCCGCCTTCGGCCTCGTCCTCGACTCCGCCCCCGGCACGATCGACCCGAGGGCCGCCGGCCCCCTCCTCGCTCTCTGCGCCCTCCGCCTGGTCGCCCTGGCCGTCGCCGCCACCGGCCGCTCGGGGCCGCTTGGACGGTGGTTCCGCGGCTGAAACGAAGCCACCGCTCGTTTCTTTCTCGCGAAGTAACCGACTAACCCCGGCCATCGACTCACGATATTACTGGGGAGCGGTTTTCGATCGGGCGCGATTCGAACGTGTAAGGTGGGTCGAGCGCGGCGAGCCCCACCATCGATGCTGATGATCGTCTTAAGATAATCCTGGTCAATGGGGTGCGATGGGTTGAATCGAGGTCCGGAGGGTGCTCCATGGCGGCGAGTCCGGACATGGCGCGTTGCATGGGTCGCTGGCAATCGGGACTCTCGTGTCCCGTTGGCTTCGTTTCGGAGTATCTCCCGAGGTGGGCATCGAGCCGGTCGGATCGTCGATCCCCCGGGACCTGACGGGGCGGGTTGGCTTCGATTTTCCGCGACCGCCCGGCCCTCGTTGGCTTCGTTCCTCCCGAGCATCGGTCGCCCGGGCGGTTCGGCCATCCGGGGAGGATTGGGTTCGTTTTTCTCGGTCAGGCGGGGCCAGGCGGGCGTTGGGTTCGTTTGCTCCGGAGGGTCGAACCGCGGCGCGGGTCGCGATTCGACTGGTTGGGCCGGAGGTCGGGCGGGTACACTCGTCGTTCCTCGACTCGGACGCGGGGAATGATCGGGATCGGCGAGGACTTGGGGCGTTCTTCTCCAGATGGCCAACATGGATATCGCGAAGCTCGCGCTCGAAGACGGCACGGTGTTCACGGGCCGGGCGTTCGGCGCCCGGGGCGAGGTCGACGGCGAGGTCGTCTTCAACACGAGCATGACCGGCTATCAGGAGATCCTGACCGACCCGTCTTATCACGGCCAGATCGTGGCGATGACGTACCCGATGATCGGCAACTACGGCGTCAACGCCGAGGATGCCGAGAGCGCCCGTCCCTGGGTCCGGGCGTTCGTCGTCCGCGAGCTGAGCCGGGTGGCGAGCAACTACCGCTCGGGCGGGACGCTCGACGCCTACCTCGCCGAGCACGGCGTCATCGGGCTCGAAGGGGTCGACACCCGGGCCCTGGTCCGGTTGACCCGCGATCGGGGTGCCCTGAAGGGGATCGTCTCGTCGACCGACCTCGACGACGCCTCGCTCGTCGCCAAGGCCAAGGCCAGCCCCGGCCTCCTGGGCCGCGACCTGACCCTCGACGTGATGGGGACCGGCGCGACGACCTGGAAGCCCGGGTTCGTCGCCGGCTTCGGCCAGCACCACGCGCCCGAAGATCCGAGCGGGGCGAAGCTGCCGCACGTCGTCGCGGTCGACTTCGGGATGAAGTGGAACATCCCCCGCCACCTGGTCGAGTCGGGCTGCCGGGTGACGGTGATGCCGGGCTCAAGCTCGGCCGGGGCGATCCTCGAACGGGGGCCCGACGGGATCTTCCTGTCCAACGGCCCGGGCGACCCCTCGGCCCTGAGTGGCGCGGTGGGCATGCTCCGCGACCTGATCCGCGACGGGTCGGAGGCCGACGGGGTGCCGATCTTCGGGATCTGCCTGGGCCACCAGTTGCTCGGCCAGGCGTTCGGCGGGCGGACGTTCAAGCTCAAGTTCGGCCACCGGGGGGCGAACCACCCGGTCCGGAACGAGCGGACCGGCCGGGTCGAGATCACCACCCAGAACCACGGCTTCGCGGTCGACCCGGCAAGCCTGCCGCCCGACGTCCGGGCCAGCCACGTCAACCTCAACGACGGGACCCTCGAAGGGGTCCGACACGCCCGCCTGCCGGTCTCCGGCGTCCAGTACCACCCCGAGGCCTCCGCCGGCCCCCACGACAGCGGCTACCTCTTCGCCGAGTTCCGCCGCGAGATCGCCGACCACCTCGGCTCCTGATCAGGCACGGGGGTGGGGCTCGCTTCTCGGACTGCGGCGTCCTGGTTATCTTGGTGAATTGACGAAGCTGGGCGAGATCGGTATTTTTGCCCTTGCCATCTTCAGGTGCCCTGAACGGATCGGAGAAGTCGCGCCGTGCCATCGACCTGCGTCGTGGGGCTCCAGTGGGGAGACGAGGCCAAGGGGAAGATCGTGGACTGGCTCTGCGACCGCCACGACGTCGTCGTGCGGTATCAGGGGGGGGCCAACGCGGGGCACACGGTCGTCGCCGACGGGGTGACGTATAAGCTCTCGCTGGTCCCGACCGGCCTGCTCCGCCCGGGGATCGACTGCGTGATCGGCAACGGCGTGGTGATCCACCCGCCGGCCCTGCTCGACGAGGTCGAGACCCTGACCCGCCAGGGGGTCCGGGCCGAGGGGCGGCTCCTGATCAGCGACCGGGCGCACGTCATCCTCCCCTACCACCTGGCCGAGGAGCGGCTGACCGAGGAGTCGGTCTCGGCCGCCGACCACCTGGGCACGACCCGTCGGGGGATCGGCCCTTGCTACCGCGACAAGGTCGGCCGGGTCCACGGCGTCCGGGTCGGCGACCTGTACCACCCCCGGCGGTTCGCCGAGCACCTGGGCCGGATCGTCGCCTACAAGAACCGCCTGCTCTCGGCGATGCTGCCCGACTTCACGCCGATCGACGCCGGCGACGTCGCCCGCGACTACCTGGGCTATGCCGAGCGGCTCCGCCCCTACGTCCGCGACACCACGGCCTGGCTCCACGAGGCGCTCGGACGGGGCAAGCGGCTCCTCTTCGAGGGGGCCCAGGGGTCGCTCCTCGACGTCGATCACGGGACCTATCCGTATGTGACCAGCTCCAACAGCAGCGCCGCGGGGATCGCGGCGGGCTCGGGGGTGCCGACCCGGCACATCGACCGCTGGCTGGGGATCATCAAGGCGTACACGACCCGGGTCGGCGGCGGCCCGTTCCCGACCGAGCAGGACAACGAGGTCGGCGAGCGGATCAGGCGGATCGGCAAGGAGTACGGCGTGGTCACCGGCCGCCCCCGCCGTTGCGGCTGGTTCGACGCGGTGGCCGTCCGCCACTCGGCCCGGGTGAGCGGGGCGACCGAGGTGGCGGTGATGCTCCTCGACGTCCTCAGCGGGCTCGACCGGTTGCAGGTGGCGGTGGCCTACGAGGACGAGAGCGGCCGGCGGGTCGAGGACTTCCCCGGCCACCTGGCCGACCTGGAGCGGTGCCGGCCGGTCTACGAGGACCTGCCCGGCTGGTCCGAGGACATCACCGCGGCCCGATCCTGGTCGGACCTGCCCGAGGCCGCCCGGCGGTACGTGGATTTCCTCGAACGGCAGGTCGGCGCGCCGGTCTCGATCGTCTCGGTCGGCCCCGAGCGGACGCAGACGATTTCCAGGCCCCAGCGATGACGACGACCCGAGCGGAGGGCCGAAGGATGACGACGACGACCTCATCGACCGCGCCGGTGGCCGGCACGCTGCTCGGGCCGCCGGGTGTGCCCGACTCGCCCCGGGCCCCGATCGGGCCCGAAGGCCTGGCCAGGCTCGCGCCGGTCGGGCTCAGGCCCGAGCAGCTCCCGAGGCACGTCGCGATCATCATGGACGGCAACGGCCGGTGGGCCCAGGAGCGCGGCCAACCGCGGATCTTCGGCCACCGCCAGGGCATCCGGAGCGTCCGGTCGGTCGTCGAGGAGGGATGCCGGCTCGGCCTCGACCAGCTCACCCTTTATTGCCTGTCGGTCGAGAACTGGAAGCGGCCCCCTCGCGAGCTTCGGTTCCTGCTCCGGCTGCTCCGGCACTTCCTGATCGTCGAGCTCGAGGAGCTGATGGACCAGAAGGTCCGCCTGACGATGATCGGCCGCCGCGAAGGCTTGCCGGTCGACGTCCTCCGCGAGGTCGACCGCGCCGTCGTGGCGACGGCCGAGAACTCGGGCATGACGCTCTGCCTGGCGATCAACTACGGCGGCCGGACCGAGATCGCCGACGCCGCCCGGCGGATCGCCGAGGAGGCCCGATCGGGCCGGCTCGACCCCGGGAGCGTGGACGAATCGACCTTCGCCCGCTATCTTTCCACGGCGGGCATGCCCGATCCCGACCTCCTGATCCGGACCGCCGGCGAGATGCGCGTGAGCAACTACCTGCTCTGGCAGATCTCCTACGCCGAACTCTGGGTCACGCAGCTGCTCTGGCCCGACTTCCGGGGCGACCACCTGCTCGAAGCCTGCGTGGCCTACTCGGGCCGGCGGCGGAAGTTCGGCGGCCTGCCCGGCCCCCTGGCCTGACCTGATCGGATCGGGCGATCGCCGGGTTATCCCTCTCCCAACCGCGACGAGGCCCACCTCCCCCATGCTCGCCACCCGGCTGGCGACCGGCCTGACCCTGGTCGCGGTCCTGATCGCGATCCTCGTCCTCGACGAACGGATGGCCCCCTGGTACCCGCTCTGGTTCGCCGCGTCGCTCGTCGTGGTGTGCCTCTGCACGCTGGAGCTGGTGAACCTCCTGGGCGTGACCAGCGCCCGGCCTTCGGGCAACACGGCGCTGGGCGGGACGCTCGCCCTGGTCCTGGCCAACTGGGCCCCGCACGTCGCGGCCCGCTTCGGGGTGTCGGACTGGCCGCCGACCCCGACGGTCCAGGACGCCTCGGCGATGATCGAGGTGATGGCCTGGCCGCTCTGGACCTTCGTGGCCGTCTTGATGGCCACGTTCCTCTCGCAAGGCATCCAGTTCCGCCGCCCGGGCGCGACGATGGCCACGATCTCGGGCACGGTCCTCGTCGTGGCCTACGTCGGCCTGCTGGGCAGCTTCATCATCCAGATCCGCTGGTTCGACGGCCCGTACCACGGCCTGATCCCGCTGGCGGCATTCGTGGCCACGGCCAAGGGGTCGGACACGGGGGCGTACACCCTGGGCCGGATCGCCGGCCGGACCAAGCTCTGGCCCCGCCTGAGCCCCAACAAGACCATCGAAGGGGCCGTCGGCGGCCTCCTCTTCGGCGTCGGCGCCTCCCTGATCGTCTCCGCCATCGCCCGGTTCCTGCTCCGGGCCCCGTGCCTGGATTGGCCCAGGTCGATCGGCTTCGGCCTGGTCGTCGCCCTCGCCGCGCAGCTCGGCGACCTCATGGAGTCGATGATCAAGCGCGACTGCGAGAGCAAGGACGCCTCCTCGTCGGTCCCCGGCTTCGGCGGCGTGCTCGACGTGCTCGATTCGCTCCTGTTCTCGGCGCCGGTCGCGTATGGCTACTGGGTCTGGCTCGGCCCCTGAAATCTGGCCAGCCCGGCGCACGAGAAGGCCCCGCCCGGGTTGGCCGGTCGAGGCCATGTCGATCAGGAAGAGTGGCCGACCTCAGTTGCAGGTCATGCAGGACGGGACCACGACCGGGACCATCGTGCACTGCTGGACCGCGACGGTCCGGGCCAGGGTCCGGGGGACCGCGCGGGTCATCGCCACCGGCACCTGCTCGGCGACCGTGACCGGCACCTGACGCTCGGCCGTCTCGGCGACCATCCGGCAGGTGGTCACCGGGACGTTCTCGACGTGCTCCTCGGCGACCATCTGGCAGGTGGTGACGGGGATGTTCTCGACGTGCTCCTCGTTGACCATGGTGCAGGTCCTGACCTCGTAGGGCTGGACCCGCTCCTCGGCGACCATCTGGCAGGTGGTGACGGGGATGTTCTCGACGTGCTCCTCGTTGACCATGGTGCAGGTCTTGACCTCGTAGGGCTGGACCCGCTCCTCGGCGATCATCTGGCAGGTGGTGACGGGGATGTTCTCGACCTGCTCCTCATTGACCATGGTGCAGGTCTTGACCTCGTAGGGCTGGACCCGCTCCTCGGCGACCATCTGGCAGGTGGTGACGGGGATGTTCTCGACCTGCTCCTCGGCGACCATCTGGCAGGTCTGCACGGGGATCTGGCGATACTGGGTCTCGGTCACGTAGCGGGTCTGGGTGATCTGCCGCGTGACCGGGCGGGAGATGAAGACGCGCTCGCGGACGGTCCGGGGGGGGCACTGGACCGCGACGGTCGTCTTGACCTTCCGCTTGTGGAAGCACTTGCGGGGCTGGCAGCCGCAATCCTCGACCGGCACCTTGACCTGCCGCTCGACGATCGGCCCCGGTACCGTGGTGTACTGGGTCTCGTAGCCGCCGCACTCGCGGACGACCTCGGAGACGGTCGTCACCGGCTTGCACACGGTGTAGGGCTGGGTCACCATCTGGGTCGCATACACCGGCTTCATCACCGTGTACCGGCGCTGGGTGGTGCTGGTGGTGTAGACCGGCCGCATCACCGTGTACCGCCGCTCCAGCCGCTGGGTCGCATACACCGGCCTGGCGACGGTGTACTTGCGCTGGACCGAGCTGGTGGTGTAGACCGGCCGCATCACGGTGTACTTCCGCTCCAGCCTTTGAGTCTGGTACACCGGCTTGGAGACGGTGTACTTGCGCTGGACCGAGCTGGTGGTGTAGACCGGACGCATGACGGTGTACTTCCGCTCCAGGCGTTCGGTCTGGTAAACCGGCTTGGCGACGGTGTACTTGCGCTGGACGGTGCTGGTGGTGTAGACGGGCTTCATCACCGAATACTTGCGCTGGACGGTGGAGGTCTCGGTCACCGGCCGCATGACGGTGTACTGCTCGGCCTTGAGGGCGGTCCGGTAGCGGGTCTCGAAGGCGGTGTAGGCCTGGTTCTCGTAGACCGTCTCGTAGACGGTCTGATTCACGGTCTGGCACTGGGGCGCGAGCGTGACGGTGGTGGTCTGGACGACGGGGGCCGGGGCGCATCGGTTGCACGCGCCACCGCCGTAGGAGGCGTGGCCGGTGCCGGCCCAGCCCAGGACTGCCAGGATCGCGGCGGAGGCGGGTAAGGTTCGCTTCAAGTCCCTCGACATGCGATTCTCCTCGAAAGCGAAACGGGCGTCCCTGGTGCGTTCGTCAAGTGGGTGCTTTCCGGCCCGGAGGAGAGGCTGGGCTCGTCCTTGAAGCCTCCCCAAACATGGCGACAGGCGAACAATCCGCCGGAGCTTCGAGCGGTCGGACAAGTCGGCCGACCGTCGCGTCCCTCAAAATATAACATGGGCAATTTGGGAATTTCGAGAAAACCAATTTTTCTCGAAGTCGAGCGTCGGCTCGACCGATATCTTGGGATCTGGCGTGTCGATCAAAGGGTGTGTCAAGCGCAGAAGCAACGACCGTGCCGACGCCCTCGAATGCGTCCGACCCCCGACGATTCCCGGCCCAAGCGGCGGTTCGTCGAGGTCCGGCAGGCCTTGATACGAGACCTGACATCCCCATTGACCAATCGATTTTGTCGATTTTACCGATGCCGAGGTCGGATCATCGCGAAGACCGGCAAGCCCGACAGGATGCCCAGGGCCGAATAGGTCGCGATCCGGGGCTCCTCGGCGCAGACGGCGACCGTCAGGGCTGCGGTGGCGACGAGGTAGACCGCCGGCACCCAGGGGTAGCCCGGCACCCGGAACGGTCGCGGCAGGTCGGGCTGTCTCCTCCTGAGGACGTAGACCGCGGCGACCGAGAGCAGCGAGTTGAGCGAGAGGCCGACCCCGGCATAGAGGACGATCGAGTCGAACGAGCCGGTCCAGAGCAGGACCAGGGCCCAGCCCGCCTGGAGCATCGTGGCGATCAGCGGGGTGCCGGTCCTGGGGTCGAGCCGGCCGGCGACGGCCGGGAACTGGCCGGCCCTTGCCATCGCGAAGGTCACCCGAGGGCCGGTCAGCAGGTAGGCGCTGAGGGTCGAGAGCAGGATCAGCCCGACCCCGACGGAGAGCCGGTCGGCCCACCTCGGGCCGAACAACCGCGAGGCCGCGAGCTTGGCGATCGGCACGACCGCGTCCTCGCGGCCCCCGGCGCCCAACGCCCGGATGTCGGCCGCGGGCAGGGCCAGGGCGTAGACCGCGTTGAGGGCCAGGTACAGCGCGGTGACGAGCGAGGCCCCGATCAGGATCGCCAGGGGGAGTCGCCTGGGGGCGTCGCCGATCTCTCCGGCGAGGTAGGATGCCGCGTTCCAGCCGGTATAGCCGTACGAGATGTAGACCAGGGCGAAGAGGAGGTCGACGCCCAGGGCGGGCGTGATCGGCGGCCGGTCGTCGAGGTTGGCCCAGCTCGACCGGCCCGCCACCAACCCGGCGGCGACGAACAGGACGAGGAAGGCCAGCTCGGCGATCGTCACCGCCCCCTGGAGCCGGATCGATTGCCCCCGGCCCGAGACGTGGACCAGGGCGAGGCCGAGGATCGTCAAGCTGCCCAGGATCGGCCGGAGCGGCCCTTCGGTCGCCTCGTGGAGGCCCAGCGGGGCGAGCAGGTAGCTCCAGGCGGCCGAGGCCGCCGCGGCGATCGGCGCGGAGAAGCCGAACTGGAACGAGACCCAGCCCGAGAGGAACGCCGGGATCGTGCCGTATGCCTCGCGGAAGATGACGTACTCGCCGCCCGACCTCGGCAGGGCGGCCGACAGCTCGGCCAGGGTCAAGGCCCCGCAGATCGCGACCACGCCGCCGACCGCCCAGAGGCCGAGCATGAGCTGGTTGCTGCCCAGGCGGAGCACGGTCTGGCCCGAGGTCGTCAGGACCCCGACACCGATCATGCTGGAGACGATGACGAAGGTGGCCGTCGCCAGGCCGAAACCCCCGCCCTCGCCCCCAGGTTGGCCCGATCCCTCGCCCTCGGGCATCGCGCCCACCTTTCGCTCAGGAGCGGTCGCGGGGCGATTCGAGCGGGGGGCTCGGAGGGGGCGGCGGGCTGTTGTCGAGCGGGGGCGGGCCCGGGTCGAGCACCTCGGGCTGGCTGACGATCGTCGGCCGGGATTGCGGGGGGGCCTGCCGCCGGGTCGTCGGGGCCGGGGCGCCGGCGGGCATCGCGGCGCCCGGGTCGCCCTGACCCTGGCTTTGGCCTTGGACCTGGCCCGGCTTGGGCAGGCGGCGATGGGCGATGGTCGCGGCGTCGCAGACCTCGTGTCGCTTGTCGTACAAGGCGGCGCGTTCGAGGGGGACGCCGGCCCTGGGGTCGCCGATCTCGCCGAGGGCCCAGGCGGCGGCGACGCGGACCTCTTTCTCGGTGTCATGCTGGAGCCGGTCGATCAAGGGGGTAACGGCCCGGTCGTCGCCGAGGTGGCCGAGTTCCAGGGCCCCGTCGCGTCGGCTGTTGCTGTGCAAGCTCTTGAGCCGGCCCAGGGTGCCGGCCAGGGGGTCGAGCACGACCTGTTCCTGCGGCGGCGGGGCCGGCGCGACCACCGGGGGCGGGGGCGCGACCACGATCGGCGGGGCGTACACCACCCCTTCGGGGTAGACGATCACCGGCGGTGGGGGCGGCGGAGGCGGCAGGGGCGGACCCCCTCCGCCCAGGAACAGGTTGAAGAACGGCACGCCGACGAACGCCGAGACGGCCGGGGGTCGGGGGACGAAGACCTCCTCGACGACCGGCGGCCCGGGCACGAAGACTTCCTCGACGACCCGGGGGCCGCCGTAGTAGCGAGGGCCGGGCCCCGGGCCGCCCCAGGGTCGGCCGCCCCCGCCGGTGGAGACCCGGGTGTCGCGGATGATCGTCTCGCCGGGGCGCTTGATCTCGACCTGGCGGTCGATGTAGCCCGGCCCTCGCTGGACGCGAATGTCGCGCTCGGTGGTCCGCCCCCTGGGGCCGGTCACCTTGGTGTCGCGCTCGATCACCGTCTGGCCCAGGGCCGGCCCGGCCAGCCCGCAGGTGCAGGCGGTCGCCAACATCGGGCCCAAGATCCATCCCTTGCCCATCCTCCGACCTCCTGTTGAAGGGCGACGGGACGATCGCGGCGGGCCACCTCGCCCGCCCGGTCCGTGCCGGTTGCGGGGCGATCTTCGCCCCGACCGGCGATTTTGGGAAGTCCAATCCGGCCCCCCCTGTCCTGCCCACGCCCGCCGGCGAGCCGAGCGGCCGCCCCCCATCGAACCGCCGGCGACGGGGGACGATGGAAAAACACCTGGATTCGACAGGTGGACCCGAGACAGGCGGAGATAGAAAGTTTAGAATAGCTTGAAATGGTTGCGTGGGTGATTCGCAGGGTAGATTGTAGGTCACATCTCACGACGGTGTAGATGTGCCGTGCCGGTTGGCCGCGACAGGGAGTCCGCGCCATGGGTCGCATGGTTACTCGATCAGCCTTGATAAGCATCTGCTCGTATGCGATGGATGCCAGGCAGCTCGGGACGTTGACATGCCAATGTTGCCGATCTCCGCTCGACCTGCACCAGCCCAATCCCGACCGGCCCGACCAGTTCCTGGGGACCTGCTCCGCGTGCGGACGATGGTTCCGGGTCGAGGCGAAGGCCGACGAGGGGCGGATCTGCGTGGTCCTGATCCCCGAGGTCGAAGAGATCCGATCCGCCGGCGTCACCCCGGCCTACCGCCGAAGCGTCGAGTGAGCGGGCGTCTCCCGATCAGGAGCGTCGCCCCTTCTTCTTGTTCTTGCCCTTGTCCTTCGCACGCGACGGCTTGAACGTCGGCCTGGCCCTGGGAGAGGGCCGGTCGCGTGCCGGCCTCGGCATGGGCGCCGGCTCGCCGGTCGCCGCCGGCGTCTCCCCCTTGAGGGTCAGGTCGAGCTCGCGGCGATCGATGTCGACCCGGCCGACGGTGACCTCGATCCGGTCGCCCAGGCGGTGGCGGCGGCCCGAACGCCGGCCGATCAGGGTGTGCGTGGCCTGCTCCAGGTAGTAGTAGTCGTCGGCCAGCGCGGTGATGTGGACCAGCCCTTCGGCCGGGAACTCGACGAGCCGGCAGAAGAAGCCGAAGTCCTCGACGGCGACGATCACGGCGTGGAACGACTCGCCGATGTGGTTCGCCAGGTAGGTCAGCAGCTTGATCTTGATCAGCTCGCGCTCGGCGGTCTCGGCCCTTCGTTCGGTCCGGGTGCAGTGCTCGGCGAGGTTGGCCAGCTCGTCGAGGTCCCCCTTGGGGGCCCGGCCGGCGAGGATCGCCACGAGCTGGCGGTGGACCTGGAGGTCGGGGTAGCGGCGGATCGGCGAGGTGAAGTGGCAGTAATCCTCGCTGGCCAGGGCGTAGTGCCCCTCCTGCTCGGGCGAGTAGACCGCCTGCTTGAGGCTCCGGAGCAGGCCGAAGTGGACGGCGTAGACCTCGGGCTTGTCGGCGGCCTGGGCCAAAATCTTCTGGAGCTCGAACCGGCTCTGGGGGTCCTCGATCTCCAGGCCGAGGCTCCGGGCGAACTCGGCGAACTCCTTGAGCTTGCGGGGGTCGGGGTCGGGGTGGACCCGGCGGAGGAAGGCCGCCTTGGCGTCGGTCAGGTGCGAGGCCACGGCCTCGTTGGCCGCGAGCATGAAGTCCTCGATGATCTGGTGGCTCACGTCGTTCGAGGCCAGGTGGGCCCCCACGACCTCGCCCTGCTCCCCGAGGTCGATCTCGACCTCGGGCATGTTCAGCTCCAGCCCCCCGCGCTGGAACCGCCGCCTCCGGAGGATCATCGCCAGGTCGAGCATCAGCCGGAGCATCTCCCGGATCTCCGGGTAGAGCTTCAGGGCCGCCTCGCCCTCGGGGTGTTCGAGGACGTCGAAGGCCTCCTCGTAGGAGAACCGGTGGTCGACCTTGATGACCGACCGGGCGAAGGTCCGGGCGGTCCGGACGCCGGTCGGGTCGAATTCGAGGACCGCGCTGACGGTGTACCGGGGGTGGCCGGCCTGGAGGCTGGCCAGGCTGTTGGAGATGATCTCGGGGATCATCGGGATCACCCGGTCGGGCAGGTAGACGCTGGTCCCGCGCTTCCGGGCGGTGTGGTCGAGCGGCGAGCCGGGCCTGACGAAGTGCGACACGTCGGCGATGTGGACGCCCAGGGTCCAGAACCCCTTCTCGTCGCGGGTCAGGGTGATGGCGTCGTCGAAGTCGCGGGCGGTGGCCGGGTCGATGGTGATGGTGAGCTGGTCGCGGAGGTCGAGCCGGTCGCCTTCGATCACGTCCTCGTCGAACGCCTTGGCCAGCCGCCTGGCCTCGTCGAGGGTGTCGTCGTCGAAGGTGTCGGGGATGCCCAGGGCCCGGATGATGGCGATCGTCTCGACCTTGGCCTCGCCCCTGGGGCCGAAGACCTCGGTGATCACCCCTTCCCCCTCGCGGTAGGGGGTGGGGTAGCGGGCGATCTCGACGGCGACCTTGTCCCCCGGCCGGGCGCCCTTGGCCCCCGGGTCGCCGACCGAGAGCGGGGCGGAGAAGGTGTTGCCGTCGACCTGGACGTAGCCCGAGCCGCCCTTCTCATAATAGTGGCCGACGAACAGGCCCGAGGCCCGTGCCAGGACCTGGACGACCCGCCCCTCCGGGTTGAACCCCGCCCCCTTCGACTTCTTCTCGATCTTGACCAGGACCTCGTCGCCGGTCGAGGCGTCGCGCCCGGCGTCGACCGGGATGAATATCTGGTCGGTCTTGCTCGACGACTGCGACGGGCGGACGAATCCGAACCCCTTGGAGCTGCGGCGGAAGGTCCCGGTGATCGTGCCCCCCTTGGCCACGGTCGCCTTGCGGATCGTCTTGTCCTTGCCGAGTTCGACCTGATCCCCCTTGATCAGCCGCTTGACCGCGTTGCGGAACTCGGGGTATTCGTCCTCGGCGATCCCGAACCGCTTGGCCATCCCCTTGAGCGAGATCGGGACATAGTCAGGCCCCGCCACCAGGGCCAGGACTCGGGCCGCGTTGTCGTCCATGAGGGGGTATTCCTTCGACTCGTTGTCAACCGGAATGGGAGAGGGCCTTCGCCCCAGCTTGGGACGAATCCTTCCGATCCTCGATGTACTTGAGAATGTTCCCGATCGCTCCCCGGACGAACTCCGAGGACAGCTCGCCGCGCAGCCAAACGCGGAACTGCTCGTCATCTGCCAGCGTGACCATCGGATCTCCATCCGTGTTCTGGGCCGAGATCGGATAGGCGTTCGAGGGCCGACGGCCTGCGGGATAGGCGATATAAAGGAGCTTGTAGAGGTAATCGCCCAGGGCGTCGACCTTCAGGTACAAGGAGTGGTAGATCGTGCCTTGGTCGACATCCATCCTGACGATCCCTTTGATCGCCCCATCGAACTGGCTGGCGACCAGTCGCGCCTGGTTCTTGAGGAGTACGACCGGGGACGGGTCGGTCATGTCGAAGTGACCGGTCGGCCAGAAGCTTTCGCTCTGATCAGTCATGGATCACCTCGCTTGAGAAATCCAGATCGAAGACGAGGGGAAGGTGGTCGGAAATTTCGTCGAGGTACCAATGCTGCCTGGTTTCGCGAATGAGCGACCTTCCGCCGGACCGGCCGGGGATGGCCGTCAAGATCCGGAAACCATCGTCCGGAAAGCGATCCAGCAAGTCATGGCCCACCAATACCTGATCGAGGCAATTCCAGTAGGTGTTGAAGGGGCGGTGAGCGTCCCAATAATAGGTGCCAGGTGGGCCTTTACTGGGCGGACGTCCAAGAATCCTCCAAGAGGGATTGTAAAGTCTGGAGAAACGATCGCCTTGATGAAAAACATACTTTTTCACCAAAGTTTTCGAGGTCATTGCACCGAAGCCGCTCGGGGAGATCATGCCTTCGTCATAAGGATTCAGATTGAAATCGCCCGTGATAATAACTCTGGCATGCTTGAAGAACCTTTGAGCCTCGCGAACCGCACTTGCCGCAGGTACCGCGTGCTCGCGTCGTTCGGCACGCTCGGCGTATCGTCCGCTTTTGAGATGCAACGCACCGAGGATGATCTCCGGATGATCGGGGAAGTTGAGCCCCCTCAGACAAAGTCGCCCCTCGTCTCGATTCCAACCGGAGAAAAAACCATCGGGATAACCCGCATAAATTTTGATATATTTGTGAGGCGTTGGCATCGCTCGAAATGTGCGGTCGCCCGCGTTGAAACGAACGAGCAGACTCGGATCGTCCACCGACGCCTCGGCTAGGATCACAACATCGATGGCGAGGTCACGCACCAGCCCAGCTAGGATTTCTTCCCGATCCGGCCCGTCATATCGATAATTCCAGAACAGGAAACGCGGCACCGATCATCCCTCGATCTCGGCCTTGCCTTGGGCCACGGCCGCCGGCACCCCTTTGTAGAGCCGGCGGTTCATGCTCGGGTGGAACGGGGTCCAGGCCAGGTCCTTGCAGGGGTCGTCGCGGATCTCCCGGGTGAAGGCGTGGATCTTGGCGTCGAGGTTGTCGAGGTAGTGCAGCGCGATCGCCTCGGGGGTCATCGGCAGCTTGACGCTGCCGAACTCGTGGGTGCCGTGGTGGCTGACGATCATGTGCTTGAGGCGGAGCAGCAGCTCGGCGGGGAACGGCTCGCCGGTGAGGTCGGCGGTCTGCTCGACCTTGTCGCGGAGCATCTCGACGCCCATCACCAGGTGGCCGACCAGCTGCCCCTCGTCGGTATAGCCGTAGGCCCGGTCGTAGCTCAGCTCGGCCACCTTGCCGACGTCGTGGAGGAAGATCCCCATCAGCAGCAGGTCGCGGTCGACGTCGGGGTAGAGGTCGCTGATCCGGTCGGCGACGTTGAGCATCGACACGACGTGCTCGAGCAGCCCGGCCTGGTAGGCGTGGTGGTTCTTGATCCCCGCCGGCGCGGTGGTGAACCGCTGGACGAACCCCTCGTCGATGAGGAAGCACTCCGCCAGGGCGCGGAGGTGGGGGTTGCGGAGGCCGAAGAGCAGCTCGCGGAGCCTGGCGGTCAGCTTGGCGACGTTCTGCGTCGACTGGGGCAGGAAGTCCTCGGGCTCGACCTGGTCGGCGGCCACCCCCTCGATGTGCGAGAGGATGACCTGCAACGCCCCCTGGAAGACCTGGATCTTGCCCCGGACGTGGAGGAAGTCGCCCGGCTCGAAGGTCCTGGCCAGCCCTTCGCTGGCGTTCCAGAGCCGGGCCCCGACGGTCCCGGACTTGTCGCGAAGCTCCAGGTGGAGGTAGAGGTTGCCCTGGCGGTTGGCTCGGAGTTGCTTGTCGGCGACGAGGAAGACGTCGTCGATCGAGTCCCCGTTGGCGAGCTGATTGACGAAGCGGCGGCTCATGCGGGGGTTCAGTCGCTAGCGGGTCGGGATGGGAGAGGACGCCGACCGGTCGGCCCACGAAGGCCCGATTGTAGGGACGCCTCGGACCCGAGGTCAAGAGACCGACCCGCCGGCCCCTGACCCCCGCGGGCCCGCCGCTCGGGCCCTTTTCGGCCGCCCAAGGTCAGGCCGGGGTGGCCGTCGGCTGGGCCTGGATGGTGATGGTCCGGGCCCTGGCCGTCTCCTGCTTGGGGAGCCGGACGATCAGGACGCCGTCCTTGGCCTGGGCCTGGACCCGGTCGAAGTCGACGGCCTCGGTCAGCGTGACCTGGCGGCGGAACGTGCCCGAAGGGCGCTCCTTGGCCCGAGGGTGGCCGCCTGCGGGATCGGTGGCGGCCTTCTCGCCCCGGATCGAGAGCACGTTGCCGGTCAGCGACAGGTCGATCGAGCCGGGGTCGACGCCCGGCAGGTCGACCGTCAGGATCATCTCGGAGGAGGTCTCGACCAGGTCGATCGCGGGGGTCCAGACGGCCGTCGCCAGGTCGGTCGGCTCGGCGCCCGGGCCGGACCCGCCCGGGCTCTGCCAGTATTCCTCGATCAGGCGGTTCAACTCGGACTGGATCGTCTGGATCGGCACGGCGAACTCGCGGCGCCAGCTACCGGGGCGGAGCATTGGGAAGTCTCCTCAGCCTTGGGGGTCGAGCGGACCGGCCGACCTCGGCCGTCCCCGTTACCCGTCATTCGTGCTCAAGGGGTCTGGATTTCGATCTTTCGGGTCCGGGCCCGCTCGGCCTTGGGCAGGACCAGCCGGAGCACGCCGTTCTTCAGCTCGGCCGTGATCCGCGACCGCTCGACCTCGTCGCTGAGGATGAACGAGCGGTAGTAGTCGCCCGGCCGGTACTCCTCGTGGAGGACCCGGGCCCCGTCCTGAGGACGGGCGTCGACCTGCGCCCGGAGGCTCAGGACGTTGTCCTCGACCTGGATCGAGAGTTGCTTCTCGGACACCCCCGGCAGGTCGGCCTCCAGGACGAGGCCCTCCGGCCCCTCGTGGATGTCGATCGGCGGGGTGTGGACGACCGGCGCGCCCGGGCGATCCGACGGCCCGTTCACGGGGCTTCGGGCGACCTCGGGGCGGCCGATCGGCACGGCGACCGCTCGGAAATTCGGCTGCATCGCGGGACTCCTTTGCATGGGAAAACGGCCAACCCGGCCGGCCCCGACCTCAACTCAAGGCGGTGGCCGCGGTCACGCTGATCTGCCTGGGCCGGGCCTCCTGGGCCTTGGGCAGGCTCACCGAAAGGACGCCGTCGACGAACGACGCCGAGACCGCCGAACTGTCGATCCGGTCGGGCAGGGTCACGGTCCGGGTCTTCCGGCCGAACTGCCGCTCCTGGCGGCGATAGCTTTCCTCGGGCACCGCTTCGGGCCGCTTCCGGTCGCCGCGAATGGTCAGGGTCTCCCCCGTGATCGAAAGCTCGACCTCGTCGGGGCCCAGGCCGGGAAGCTGGGCGGTCAGCAAGTAATGGTCGCCGGCGTCATAAAGGTTGATCGGCGGTACGCCCCGCGCGACCCGCCAGTGCTGGAGCGGCTCCATGCTCTCGAACAGCCGGCCCACCTCGCGCTGGAAGTCGCGGAACGGGTCTCCTGGATTCTGCCAACTGATGCGGCTCATGCCTTCGACCTCCCCAAATCAGAGAGATGAATCCTCGATTCCCGAAGCGGAGCAGGTCCCGTGCCAATCCCCTTCTCGACAAAATGGCAGACCCGATCAGTCTATGCAACACAATGATCAAAAGAAACTTAGGTTGATTCCTTCGTCGTCCCGAATTTGTTGGTCGATCGATTCGACTTCGAGATGAATGCCATTTTGGCATCTTGATCGGCTGCGATTTTGTCTGCCAAAATGGCACTGTCTCCAGCATCCCCGCGCCGTTCAGGGAGGGTTGAACTTCACTCCGGGTGGTCTCGCGGTCCGGTCCTGGATCGGTGCGTTTTGACCCGGTCCGTCCCGGCGTGTAGGCTTGCGGCGGCAGGCCCTCGGGCGACGCTTTCGTCCCGAGGTTCGCCACCCTCCCCTCTTCGGATGATCGAGCGGTCATGAGCGAACCCAAGACGTTGTTCATCACCGGCGCGACCGGGTTGGTCGGCAGCCATGTGGCCGAGGAGGCCGTCCGGCGCGGGTATCGGGTCCGGGCGCTGGTCCGGGGTTCGAGCGACACGCGCTGGCTCGACGCCTGGGGGGTCGAGAAGGTCGCGGGCGACCTCGAAGACGAGTCGGCCATCCGGAAGGGGGTCGAGGGGGCCGACTGGGTGTTCAATTGTGCCGCGAAGGTCGGCGACTGGGGGAGCCTGGAAGACTTCCGCCGGCTCAACGTCGGGGCCCTGCGGATCTTGCTCGAAGCGGCGACGGCGGCCAAGGTCGGGCGATTCGTCCACGTCAGCTCGCTCGGGGTCTACGAAGGCCGCGACCACTTCGGCACCGACGAGACGACCCCGACGGCGGCCCAGGCGCTCGACGGCTATACCCGGTCGAAAGTCGAGGCCGAGGAACTGGCCCTGGGATACGTCCGCGACCGGGGGTTGCCGCTCACGGTGGTCCGCCCCGGGTTCATCTACGGCGAGCGCGACCGGACGGTCCTGCCCAAGCTGCTCCACTCCCTCAGGACGGGGCGGTTCGCCTACTTCGGCTCGGGCCAGCAGGCCCTGAACTGCATCTACGTCAAGAACCTGGTCCACGCCCTGTTCCTGGCCGCCGAGTCGCCGTCGAGCGTCGGCGAAGTCTTCAACGTGACCGACGGGGCGAGGGTCAGCAAGGAGCAGTTCATCGGCCGGGTGGCCGAGCTCGCCGGCCTGAAGCGGCCGAGGCGACGCATCCCCCTCTGGCTGGCCCGACTCCTGGCCACCCTGCTGGAGCGTCGGGCGATCCGCAAGGGGTCGACCACGCCCCCGCTGGTCAACAAAGCCCGGTACAAATTCCTCGGGCTCAACCTCGACTATTCGATCGAGAAGGCCCGGCGGGTCCTCGGCTATAATCCGCCGTTCACGACCGACCAGGGGCTCGCCGCCGCGATGGCGGACGCGGGCAAGCCCGGCTGACCGTGCCGGGGCTTGGCCGGCGGCGGTATCATTCTCCCGAGACGAATCACCGCCCACCGACCACGAGGCCGAGCCATGAGCAGCAGCGCCGAGGGGAAGCACATCGCCGTTTTGGTCGAGAAACTCTACGAAGACCTCGAACTCTGGTATCCGGTGCTCCGGCTCCGGGAGGCCGGGGCGAAGGTGACGATCGTGGGCCCGAAGGCGGGCGAGACGTACCTGTCCAAGCACGACTACCCGGCCAAGGCCGACGTGGCGGTCGCCGACGTCAAGGCCTCGGACTTCGACGGGATCATCATCCCGGGCGGGTACTCGCCCGACCACATCCGCCGCCACCGGGCGATGATCGACCTCGTGGCCGAGGCGGCTCGGCTCGGCAAGGTCCTGGCGTCGATCTGCCACGGCCCCTGGGTCCTCTGCTCGACCAAGGCCCTCCAGGGGCGGAAGCTCACCGGGTTCTTCTCGATCCGCGACGACGTCGAGAACGCCGGCGGGATCTGGCAGGACGCCCCCTGCGTCCGCGACCGGAACATCGTCACCAGCCGGACCCCGGACGACCTCCCGGCCTTCATGAAGGGGATCTTCGAAGCCCTGGCCGAGCCGGTCCAGGTCTGAGCCTCGCTTCACTCCGCCTGGGCCAGGAACCCTTCCATCTCCGACGCCGCGTGCCAGTCGCCGCGCTTGTTGGCGAGCTTGATCCCGGCCTGCAAGAACGCGCGGGCCGGTTCCAGCTCGCCCGAGTCGAGGTACGACTGGCCAAGTTGCTGGTGGGCGGCGACCTGGTCGTCGGGGTGGTCGGCGATCAAGGAGCGGAGCCGCTCCCGCCCCTCGTCGAGGTCGCCGTCCCTGAGGCACTGCACGGCCAGGCCGTACCGGAGGAACGTGTCCGACGGGTCATCGGCCAGGCTCGATTCGAGCATCAGGCGTCTCGGCGCCTTCTCCGCCATCGGCTTCGCTCCCGGTTCGGTTCGATCGAGGCTCGGGCCGGCTCTCGCGGTCGCAGCTCGTTCGCGGCTCCCGGTCCCGAGCCATGACGAATGAGCGACTTGGCCGCGGAGGGATCGCCCCAACTCTTTTACCGGTTGGATCATGTCCCGTCGATAGCGTGGGCCCACCGCCACCGCGCAACCACCACGAGGTTGTGCCCGGGACCAAACATTTCGCGAACGAAACGCCCGGTTCGGGCCTCGGTCTGGGCAAGGTGTGCGGGTCATGAGGAAGGGGGGGCGGGGCGGTCGTCCGGGGGTCGATCCGGCCGCAAGCCGGGCTCGGGGGGAGTCCGAATTTAAGCAGGTCGGGGGCTGGAGATGGCCCTCAGGCGGACCCGGTCGGGCATGTCGGCTTCCAACGGATTGGGGCCGGGTGGTCGGCATCGGGTGATCCCAGCCAGGTCTCAGCCGTTAGGGGGCCCCATCGTGCCACTGCCCAAGATGCTTCGGGATGGATTCTGGCTGGCGGCGATCGTCGCCTGGGGTGTGTCCGGGCCGGCCCGGGAGGGCCGCGCGGATGTACTCTCGCGGCAGACCCCGGAAGTGCTGGCGGTCCGCAAGATCGAGCGGAGCGTGGTGAGCATCTCCAGCGAGAAGAAGGCCGCCTCGACCTCGCGGTGGCCGTTCTCCAGCGAGGAGAGCGCCCGGCCCACGGTCAACGGCATGGGGACCGGGGTGATCGTCGACGGCCGGGGGTACATCCTCACCAACCACCACGTCGTCGACAAGGTCCAGGGGATCGAGGTCCACCTCTTCGACGGGACCCGTCTCCCCGCCCGGGTTATCCAGTCGGACCGCGAGATGGACCTCGCCGTCATCAAGGTCGACGCCGGCCACGCCCTCGTGCCCGCCACGATCGGCCGGTCCGACGACCTGATGCTCGGCGAGACGGTCATCACGATGGGCAACGCCTTCGGCTACGAGAACACCATCTCCAAGGGGATCGTCTCGGCCCTGAAGCGGAACGTGACCCTCTCGGACGACCAGAAGTATTTCAACCTGATCCAGACCGACGCCTGCATCAACCCGGGCAACTCGGGCGGGCCCTTGATCAACGTCCTCGGCGAGCTGATCGGGATCAACGTGGCGACCCGATCGGGGGCCCAGGGGATCGGCTTCGCCCTGCCGATCGACGACGTGAAGCGGGTCGCGACCGAGATGATGAGCACCCGTCGGCTCTCGCTCCGGTGGCACGGGCTGGTATCGAACGAGGTTTGGCAGGGGGACGACCGCCGGGTGATCCTGACCGAGGTCCAGCCCAGCAGCCCGGCCGAGGCCGCCGGCTTTCGCGCCGGGGACCAGTTGATCAAGGTCGGCGACCTCGCGATCAACACCCCGCTGGACGTCGAGCGGGGCCTGATGGATGCCCAGGTGGGCCAGCCGACCAGGGTCGTGGTCCGTCGCGATGGCCGGGAGCAGGAGTTGCCGCTCGAACTCCGCCCGGTCGGCCGGGCGTCGATGGCCGCGACCTCGGCGGCCCCGGCCGACCCCACGGGCGCGGTCTGGCGGGCCCTCGGGCTCAAGGTCACCGCGGTCGACGCCGGCTACGTCGCGGCGGCCGACGCCCGGCTCCACGGCGGCCTCTACGTCGAGTCGGTCACCCAGGACAGCCCGGGCGCCCGGGCCTCGATCCAGAAGGGGGACATCCTCGTGGGGATGCACGTCGGCACCCGCCACTGGGAGACGGTCCGGCCCGACGACGTGCTCTACATCCTCAAGCGGCCCGAGGTCGCCCAGTCGCAGCTCCTGCCCTTCTACATCGTCCGGAGCAACAGCGTCCACCAGGGGGCCATGAGCCTCGCCGACCTCGCCAGGGCCGGCGGCGTCGTCACTCGCTGACCCCCTCGCCGACCTCGCCCTCCCGCTCCCCTTCCCTTCCGCTCGACCTCCCGCTCCATTATCCTCGGGTCCATCGGCCAGGCCACCGGGGCGACGTTGCCCCCTTTCGGCCCCGGGCCGGCACGCCTCGGCCCTCCGGGACCCGTCGGGATGAAATTCGTCGTCGCCCCCGACAAGTTCAAGGGGAGCCTGTCCGCCAACGACGCCGCCCTCGCCATCGCCCGGGGGGTCGAGCGGGCCCGCCCAGGCGCCACCATCGACCTCGTGCCGATGGCCGACGGCGGCGAGGGGACCGTCGAGGCGCTGGTCGAGGCGACCGGCGGCACCTTCGTCGAGGCGACCGTGACCGGCCCGTTGGGCGATCCGACTTCGGCCCGGTTCGGCCTCCTCGGCGACGGCTCGACCGCCGCGATCGGGATGGCCTCCGCCTCCGGGCTCGTCCTCGTCCCGCCCGCTCGCCGCGACCCGACCCGCGCCACCACCCGGGGGACCGGCGACTTGATCCGCCTCGCCCTGGCCCGGGGGGCGACCCGCTTGATCGTCGGGATCGGCGGCAGCGCGACCAACGACGGCGGCGCCGGGATGGCCCAGTCCCTGGGATACCGGCTCCTCGACGCCTCGGGCCGGGACCTGGAGCCGGGCGGCGGCCCGCTCGATCGCCTCGACCGGATCGAGCGAGGCGACCTGGCCGCGCTGGAAGGGGTGTCGGTGCTGGTTGCCTGCGACGTCGACAATGTCCTGTGCGGCCCCCGGGGCGCCTCGGCCGTCTACGGGCCGCAGAAGGGGGCGACGCCCGAGATGGTCGCGACCCTCGACCGGAACCTCGCCCACCTCGCCCGGATCATCGGGCGTGACCTCGGCCCGGGCGTGGCCGAGATCCCCGGCGCCGGGGCGGCCGGCGGGCTCGGGGCGGGCCTGATCGCGTTCGCGGGGGGGAAGCTCGTGACCGGGGTGGAACTGGTGATCGAGGCCGTCGGCCTCGTCGATCGCCTGGACGGGGCCGACCTCTGCCTGACGGCCGAAGGGATGATCGACGGCTCGACCGCGTCGGGCAAGACGGCGGTCGGCGTGGCCCGGCTCGCGCGATCGCGGGGGGTCCCCTGCCTGGCCCTGGTCGGGTCGATCGGGCCGGGGGCCGAGGCAACTTTGGGCGAAGGGGTCGACGCCTACCTCTCGCTCTGCCCAGGCCCGATCGCGCTGGGGGAGGCGATCGCCCGGGCCCCCGAGCTGCTCGAGCGGGCGGCCGAGCAGGCGACCCGGGCCTTCCTGGCCGGCTTCCGGGCCGGGTCGAAGGGGGCCCGATGAGCGGCGAGTTCGGCCTGATCGACTGGATTCGTGAGCGGTCACGGTCGGCCTCGACGCGGGTCACGCTCGGGATCGGCGACGACTGCGCGGGCCTGGCCCTGACCCCCGGGGCGGAGGTCCTGGTCACCACCGACATGCTGATGGACGGCCGCCACTTCCGCCTGGGCGATGCGACCCCGGCCCAGGTCGGCTACAAGGCCCTGGCCGTGAACCTGTCCGACATCGCCGCGATGGCCGGCGTGCCGGTGGCCGCGTTCGTGGCCGTCGCCCTGCCCCGGTCGTCGGCCGCCGAGGTCGCCCGCGGCCTGCTCGAAGGGATGATCCCGCTGCTGGCGCGGTTCAACGTGGCCCTGGCCGGGGGCGACACCAACGCCTGGGACGGGCCGCTGGTCGTGTCGATCACGGTCGTCGGCGAGGCCACGCCCCTGGGGCCCGTCCGGCGGTCGGGGGCCCGGCCCGGCGACGTCGTCCTCGTGACCGGCCCGCTGGGCGGGAGCCTGCTCGGCCGCCACTTGCACCCTTCCCCTCGGGTCGCCGAAGCCCTGGCCCTGGCCGGGGCCGCGCCGATCCACGCGATGCTCGACCTGTCCGACGGCCTGGCCGGCGACCTGGGCCACATCCTCGCCGAGTCCGGCGGCCTCGGCGCGACCCTCGAAGCCGCCTCGATCCCGATCCACCCCGACGCCCTGGCGATGTCCCGGACGTCCGGCCGGACGCCCGTCGATCACGCTTTACGCGACGGCGAGGACTTCGAGCTTTGCCTGACCCTCGGATCGCTCGACGCCGCCCGGCTCCTCCGCGACCCCCCGCCGGGAGTCACGCTCCACCGGGTCGGCACGATCGACGCCGAGCCCGGCCTCCGCCTGCTCGCCCCCGACGGCACGGTCGCCCCGCTGGCGGCCGACGGCTTCGACCACCTGGCCCCGGAGCCCTGATGCCGATGCGAGCCGAACCGGCCGGGCCCGCCGCCCTGGCGATCGTCCTCGAATCCGAAGCCGACACCGACCGCCTGGGCCGTGCCCTCGCCGAAGTCGTCCGGCCCGGCGTCGTGATCGGCCTGGTCGGCCACCTCGGCGCCGGCAAGACCCGCCTGGTCCGGGCCCTGGCCGAGGCCCTCGGCGTCGACCCGCTGGCCATCGCCAGCCCGACCTTCGTCCTGATCCAGGAGTACGAGGGCCGGGACATGCCGATCTACCACTTCGACACCTACCGCCTCGACGACCCCGTGGCCTTCGACGCCCTCGGCGCGGCCGACTACTGGCTCGAAGCCGACGGCCTCTGCCTCGTCGAGTGGGCCGACCTCGTCGCCGACCGCCTCCCCCCGTCGACCTGGTGGCTCCGGATCGAGTCGACCGGCCCCGAGTCGAGGGCCGTCCGCCTCGAACTGCCCGGGGCCGAGGCCGCCGCCCTGCTTGCCCGGCTCAGCCGGCCTTCTTGAGCCGGGGGGCGGGCTGGGGGGTGAGGGTCGGGTCGAAGAGGCGGGGGGCGTCGCCGTCCCAGTCGAGGCGGTCGAGGCGGAGGGTCCGGCCGGAGGGGTTCTGGCCGTAGCGGGGCTGGCCCTCGGCGTCCCAGGCGTGGTAGAGCATCCAGGTCGAGCCGTCGGGCGTGGCGACCAGGCACTGGTGGCCGGGGCCGTAGACCCGCTCCTCGATCGAGGCGACCAGCGGCTTCGGGTCCTTCCGGTACGGGCCGAGGAGCGACGAGGCGGAGGCGTGGCCGACGGCATAGCGGCCCCCCTTCTTGGTCCCCTCGTAGGGGCCGGCCGAGTAGAAGAGGTGGACGGTCCCGTTCCGCCGGAGGATGCTCGGGGCCTCGGTCACGCCCCGCTCCCAGTCGAGCTCTGGCCTGATCAGCTCGGTCACGGGCCCTTCCACGGCGAGCAGGTCGTCGGCCAGCGGGCGGGCGACGATCCGCCTCGGGGTCTCCTCGGAATAGATGAGGTAGGGCTTGTCGCCGTCGAGGGCGATGGTCGCGTCGATCACGCCGACCCGGTTGTCGTCGCCCCGGACCAGGATCGCCCGGTGCGTGAACGGGCCGGTGGGCCGGTCGGCGGTGGCGACGGCGATATGGTGCTTCTTCGATCCCGGGTCGAGCGCCGAATAGGTCAGGAAGAATTGCCCCCGGCGCTCGAAAACTTCGGGGGCCCAGTAGTGGTCGCGGGCCCAGGGGATCGGGAAGTCGAGCTTGCGCGGGGTCCAGTGCACGAGGTCGGGCGACTCCAGGAGCTGGAAGCCGGTCCCCCGGGTCTGGGTCCCGTAGGCATAGTAACGGCCCTGGTGGGCGATGACGAAGGGGTCGGGGAAGTCCCCGGGATAGACCGGGTTGCTGTAGGTCGGCGGTTCCTGGGCCGACACCGGCGAGGCGACGACCAGGGCCAGGAACAGGCCCGCGACGCCCGCATTCCGCAATCCGGCGATCATGGGACCGATCCTCCTCGCCTCTCGGTTCGTCGCATCCATTTCGCTACCATATCCGAGGACGACCGGCCCGCTCAAGCGGGGCGAAGGGGAGGGGAGAAATGCTCGTCGCTGAAGCGCAATCGGAGGTCCGGGATGTCTACCTCGGGGGGTCCGTCGGCCAATTCGTCTCGGCGTTGGCCTGGCTGGCCTCGGCGACCGTCGCCACGCTCGTCGGCCCCTCGGCCGGCTTCTGGGCCCTGGCGATCGGCGGGGAGGCGATCTTCCCGCTGACCCAGGCGTTGCTCCGCATGGCCGGTCGCCGGGCGGCGCTCCGTCGAGAGAACCCCCTGGGCTTCTTGGCGATGCAGGTCGCCTTCACCGTGCCCCTCGTCCTGCCCGTGGCCGCAGCCGCCGCGCTCCACAGGCCGGGCTGGTTCTACCCGGCATGCCTGATCGTCGTGGGTGCCCACTACCTGCCCTTCGTCTTCCTCTACGGGATGAGGTCGTTCGCCTGGCTCGCCGCGGCGCTCCTCGCGGCCGGATTCGCGATCGGGTTGCTCGCCCCGGATCGGGTCGTCCTGGGCGGGTGGGTCGGCGGCGCGGTCCTCTTCGCGTTCGCCTTCGTCCTGCTGGGCGCCTACAAGATGGGATCGATGGCAATCGCCGACCCTTTGCCCTCGCCTTGATGCCGACCTCCACGATGGCCCGGCCGCCGGTGCGGATGCTAGAATCGTCGGGGCAACGGTGCCCGTCGATTGACGACCTCGGGGCGGACCTGATGACGGACCAGCAGCTCAAGGCCGCGCACAAGGCGATGCCGTTCTGCCCCTTCACCGTCCTCATGGCCGACGGCCGCTCGTTCCACGTCCCGCACCCGGACTTCCTCTTCATGTCGCCTACAGGGCGGACCGTCATCATCTACCAGGAAGATGACGAGTTCAGCATCCTCGACCTGCCGCTGATGACCGAAATCCAGATGGCCCAGCCGGCCGGGTCCAAGTCCTGATGCCATGGCCCAGGACACACCGGCGATGATCCGGACGGCGAGCGAGGCCCAGCTTTTGGCGTACTCCCAGACGATCGAGACCCCGGCGGACGCCCCGCTCGACACGGCGGTCCGGCTGATCACGCCGGAGCGCGTCGAGTTCCTGTATCCCCTGGCCGGGCCGTTCCGGCGCTCGCTGGCCTACCTGATCGACGCCCTGGTCCTGTTCGCTCTGGCGGTGGCGGGGTCCTATATCGGCTCGCTCCTGACGCTGGGGACGGAGGCGGGGCGGGGGGTGGGCTATGCCATCCTGTTCGCCCTGGTCTGGGGGTACGGGGCGGTGCTGGAGGGGACGTTCAACGGCCAGACCGTGGGCAAGCGGGCCCTGGGCCTCCGGGTGATGACGACCCAGGGGGTGCCGATCACCGGGGCCCAGGCGACGATCCGCAACCTGCTCGGCGCGGTCGACGGCCCTTTGCCGTTCCTTTACCTGCCGGGCCTGACGTCGATGTTCCTGACGGCGAAGTTCCAGAGGCTCGGCGACCTCGCGGCCGGGACGATGGTGGTCGTCGAGGAGCGGCGGCACTCGGCCTCGGTCCCGAGGGTCGACGAAGGGGCGATGGGCGGGCTCCTGCCGCTCCTGCCGCTCCGGGTCGCGGCGGGCCCGGACCTGGCCCGGGCGCTCTCGGATTACGTCCGGCATCGCCCCCGGTTCAACCGCGAGCGGCGCGAGGAGATCGCCCGCCACCTGGCCGGGCCGATCCGCGACCGGTTCGGGCTGCCCGACTCGGCCGGCTCCGACGCCGTCCTCTGCGCCTTCTATCACCGCCTGTTCCTGGGGGAGTGACCGATGCGGGTCGCGGATCGCCTGGCCGGCCGGCAGCAAAGCTGGCAAGAGCTGCAATTCCTCCTCCAGAGGCTGGAGGCGAAGCGGGTCCGGAAGTACGCGCCCGAGGAGATCCTCAGGCTCGGTGAACTGTACCGCTCGGCCTGCGCCGACCTGATGCTGGCCGAGGCCCACGACCTGCCGCGCGACACCGTGGCCTACCTGCACGGGCTGGTCGGCCAGGCGCACAACGTCGTGTACAAGACCCGGGGGTTCCGCCTGGCCGACTGGTCGGGCGTGATCTTCGACCAGGTGCCGCGCCGGCTCCGGGCCGACCCCCTGCTCCGGGTGGCCGCCCTGACGTTCTGGGGGCTGTTCCTCCTGACCGGGTTCCTGGCCGCCGCCCGCCCCGGGTTCGCGGCCCGGGTGATGGGCGAGGAGCAGGTCGAGGCCCTGGACGCGATGTACGACCAAGCCTTCGGCGCCGAAGGCGCGGCCCGGCGCGACGACACGACCATGGCCGGGTTCTATATCAATCACAATGCCGGGATCGGCCTGCGGTGCTACGCCTGGGGCCTGGCGTTCGGCCTGGGCAGCCTCTGGACCCTGGCGACCAACGCGATCCAGATCGGCTCGGCCTTCGGCCACATGGCGACCTCGCCGCGGGCGGGCAACTTCTTCACTTTCGTGACCGCGCACGCGCCGTTCGAGCTGACGGCGATCGTCTTCTCCGCCGCCGCCGGGCTCCGGCTCGGCTCGGGCCTGATCCTCACCCGGGGCCAGACCCGGCTCGCCTCGCTCCGCCGCGAGGCCGGGCACTCCTTGCCGACGGCGGGCGTCTCGGTCATCCTGTTCGTCCTGGCCGCGTTCCTCGAAGGCTTCGTCTCGGCCTCCCCCCTGCCCTACCCGGCCAAGCTCGGGATCGCCGTCGCGAGCCTGCTGGCGCTCGGGGCCTACCTCTTCGCCCTGGGCCGGGGCCGGAAGACCGAACCCGAGGCCGGGGCCGGGGCCTTGGAGGTGGCAATGATCGCGACCGGAGGGGAGGCGGCGGTTGGCGTTTGAGCGAACCCTGGTGACGATCCGCGAGCGCCCCCTGGCCGAGCTGCTCGACCTGGCCCTGGTCGTGGTCCGGCGCAAGCCGATCCCCCTCGGCCTGGCCGCCCTCGGCGGCGCGGCGCCGTTCCTGGCGCTCAACACCTGGGTCTTCGAGCAGACCGCCGAGGCGCCGGGCATCCCCCTGCTGCTCTGGCTGGTCGAGGCCCCGTTCGCCACCGCGCCCTTGACGTTGGTCCTGGGCAACCTGATGTTCGGCCGCCGGTCGAGCCCGAGGGAAGTGGTCGCGACCCTGGGCCGATCGATCGTCCCCCTGTTCGTGATCCACGGCCTGTTCCGGCTGATCCCGCTCGTGTTCTGGGTCCCGCCCCGGCTGGCGTTCGCCAACGAGGTCGTGCTGCTGGAGAAGGGCCGATGGTGGCGGATCTGGGGTCGCGGCAACGCCCTGATCCACGGCCGCTCGGGCGCGCTGTTCGCCCTGGCCCTGCTCCAGGTCGCGGCGATCCTCCTGTTCGCGTTCGTGTCGTACGTGGCGACGGGCCGACTCGGCGAGGTGCTGTTCTCGGAGCCGCTGACGTGGGAGGTGCCGGCGAGTTCGGCCTTCGCCGGCCCCCGGTTCCAGCTACCGATCTGGCTGGGCGTGGCGTTCTTCGCCGTCGCCCGTTTCCTCGCCTACATCGACCAGCGGATCCGCCTGGAAGGGTGGGAGGTCGAGCTCCGGCTCCGCGACGTCGGCCGGGCGATGGAGGAGGCCCGCCGATGGTGAGGCCGACGCCCTTGGTCCTGATCGCCCTGGCCTTGCTCCGCCCGTCACCCCACTCGGGCGCCGCCGAAGGGGCCGCGGCCCCCGATGTGGACCGGGCGATCGGCCGGGCCCTGGGCCAGGCCCGGCTCCCCTGGTACGACCCGGGCAAGGATGCCGCCCGGCCGATCCGGGTGCCGGGCCCGTCGGGCGAAGCCTCCTCGGGGGCGTCGGGCCGGTCCTGGAGGGATTGGGGCTCATCGTCGTCGGGCTCGAATCCGTCGCCCCCCGGGTCGAGCGGGCGGTCGGGCGGCGTGGCCGGCCTGATCTGGTTCGGCCTGGGCCTGTTCGCCCTGGTCGGGGTCCTGTCCTGGCTGTACCGGCGGTTCGACCCGTTCGCCGGCGTCGACGCCCCCCCGAACCGGCTCGAGCCGGGGCCGGGCGTGGTGGACGTGCCGCCCGGAGGCTTGCCCGTCGGCTTCGACTCGGCCGACCCCTGGGCCGAGGCGTCCCGGCGGCGGGCGGCGGGCGACCTTTCCGGAGCGATCATCTGCCTCTTCGCCCACCAGATGCTTACGCTCTCGCGGCTCGGCCTGGTCCGCCTGGCGCCGGGGCGGACCGGCCGCCAACTGGTCCGGGCCGTCACCGACGCCGACCTCCGGGGCCTGGTCCGGCCGACGCTCGGGCTGTTCGAGGCGACCTATTACGGCCGGATCGCCCCGGACCCCGAGGCGTTCGTCGCCGCCTGGGCCCGGGCCGAGGCCTTCGAGCGGCTCGTGACCGCCAGGGGGCCGGGATGATCCGCCCCCACCTCCGACTCCTCGCCGCGGCCGGGCTCCTGGCCCTGATCCAGGCCGGATGCGCCCAGGACGGGGTCGACACGGCTTACGGGCGGTCGATCGGTCCGAGCATCAACGGCACCTCCGCCCTGGCCGAGCTGCTCAAGGCGAACGGCCGAGAGGTCCGCGCCGCCGTCCGGCTCAACGAGGTCACCGGCTCCTGGGCCGACGTGCTCGTCCGGTTCGCCCCCGCGCCCGGCCCGCCCGAGCTCATCGAGGCGAATGCCCTGCACGAATGGCTCCGGGCCGAGCCCGGCCGGAAGGTCGTCTACGTCGCCCGAGACTACGACGCCGAGCCCGAGTTCTGGGCCGCCGTCCTGGAGGCCCTCCCCAAAGAGACCACGGCCGAGGCCCGGGGGCGGGTCGAGGCTCGCCGAAATGCGAGCCGGAACTGGGCCGCCGCCCTGCCGAAGCGACCCGCCCAGGTCGCGAGGGCCGACCGGTGGTTCGCGACGATCCCGCCGTCGGGCCCGCCGGCCGCCGCCCGGACGCTCTCGGGCCCCTGGGCCGAAGGGGTCGACGCGGGGAAGGCGGCGATCGTCCGCCACGAGGTGCTCCGGGTCGAGGAGGGCGAGCCGGTCCTGCTCTCGGGCGATGACGCCCCGCTGGTCGCGTCCTGGACGCTCGACAACGGGAGCGCCGTGCTGGCGATCGCCAACGGCTCGTTCCTGCTCAACGCGGCCCTGCTCGACCGGGCCAGGCGACCGCTCGCCGCCCGGGTGGTCGAGTGGATCGGCCCCGGCCCGGGGCACGTGGCGTTCCTCGAAGGGGGCTCGCCGACCAAGGCCGACCCGCCCAAGCCGGCCTCGCAGTTCGCGCTGCTCTGGGTCGAGCCGTTCGGCTGGGTCGGGGCGCACCTCGGGGCGTTCGGCCTGCTGTTCTGCCTGGCGCTGGCGGCCACGCTCGGCCGCCCCAGGGCCGAGCCGGCGACCGAGGCCGAGCGCCCGTCCGCCCACCCCGAGGCCCTCGGTTCGCTCCTGGCCAGGACCGGCCGGGCCGACGTCGCCCTCGGGCTCCTGGAATCCTACCGCCGCTGGCGCCACCCCGCGCCCGCCGGTCCGGGCCGGGCCGGCCCGAATCCCACGCCCCCACCCTCCCCCCGCCGAGTCCCCCGAGCATGAGCGACGCCGACGACATCGAGTTCTTCGAGGAACTCCCGCCGCCGCGGGCCGAGGAACCGGCCGCCACCCCGGACCCGACCGGCCCGGTGGCCGACTGGGCCGCGCGGGTGATGGCCGAGGTCAACCAGGTCTACGTCGGCCAGGACGACCTGATCCGGGGGGTCCTCGCCGCGCTCCTGGCCGACGGCCACGTCCTGATCGAGAGCGTGCCCGGCCTGGGCAAGACCCTGCTGGTCCGGGCCCTGGGCCGGGTCCTGGGGTGCGACTTCAAGCGGATCCAGTTCACACCCGACCTCATGCCCTCCGACGTCACCGGCTCGCCGGTCTACGACGAGCGGCAGCACGACTTCCGGTTCCGCCCCGGGCCCGTCTTCACCCAGCTCCTGCTGGCCGACGAGATCAACCGGGCCCCGGCCAAGACCCACTCCGCGCTCCTGGAGATCATGCAGGAGTACCGGGTCACCGTCGACGGCGCCTCCTACCCGATCGACCGGCCGTTCATCGTCCTGGCGACCCAGAACCCGATCGAGTCGGAGGGGACGTACAACCTGCCCGAGGCCCAGCTCGACCGCTTCCTCTTCAAGCTCCTGGCCGGCTACCCGGCGGCGTCCGAAGAGGCGGCGATCCTCCGGCTCCACACCCAGGGGTCCAGCCCCGACGCCCGGCTCCAGGCCGACCTCAAGACCGTGACCGGCCCCGACGAGGTCCGGGCGATCCAGGCCCGTTGCGCGTCGGTCCGGGTCGACGAGCGGGTCCTCGGCTACATCGCCACCCTGGTCCGCAAGACCCGCGAGTGGCCGACGTTCTCGCTCGGCGCCTCGCCCAGGGCCGGGGTGGCGATCCTCCGGGGGGCCCGGGCGGTCGCGGCGCTCGAAGGCCGCGACTTCGTCGTGCCCGACGACGTCCAGGAGGTCGCCCCCTGGGCGCTCCGCCACCGGGTGATGCTCACGCCCGAGGCCGAGGTCGAGGGGCAGACCCCCGACGACCTCCTGGCCGAGCTGATCCGCTCGGTCGAGGTCCCCCGCTCATGATCTGGCCCGGCCGACCCCTGGCCCTCGCCGCGCTGGTGCCGGCGGTCCTGTCGTTCGCCCTCTTCGTCGACCCGACGATCAAGCCGGCCCTGCTGGCGATCGACGCGGCGGTCGCGCTGGTGGCGATCGTCGACCTGGCGACGCTCCTGGGGGCCGGGCGGTTCCGGGTCGAGCGGCGGTGCGGGTCGGTCGGCTCGATCGGCGAGCCGTTCGCCGTCGAGCTGAGGGTCGAGAACGCCGGCCGGGCCGGCCGCCTGCTCCAGATCCGCGACGACGTGCCCGGGACGATGACCGCCGAGCCCGCCGAGTTCCTCGCCCGGATACCGCGCCGGGGGCGGGCGGTGCTGACCTACTCGGCCACCCCGCACCGGCGGGGGACGTACAGCTTCGAGCGGCTCGACGCGCTGATCTCCAGCCGGCTCGGCCTCTGGCGCCGGGCCGTGGCCTGGCCGGTGTCGAACCGAGTGAAGGTCTACCCCGACATCCGCCAGATCGGCCGATACACCGTCCTCGCCCGCCGCGACAAGCTCGGCGCCATCGGCGTCCGGCGCTCGCGGCGGCTCGGGACCGACAACGAGTTCGAGCGGCTCCGCGACTACGCCGACGGCGACGAGCCCCGCCACCTCGACTGGAAGGCGACCGCCCGCCGCCGCAAGCTCACCGTCCGGGCCCACCAGGCCAACCAGTCGCAGCGGATCATCTTCCTGATCGACTGCGGCCGGATGATGGCCGGCGACGGCGGCGACGGCCTCTCGCCGCTCGACCACGCCCTCAACGCCATGCTCCTGCTGGCCCACGTCGCCCTGCTCCGAGGGGACCAGGTCGGCCTGCTCGCCTACTCCGACCGGGTCCGGGCCTTCGTCCCCCCCTCGGGGGGCCACGGGCGGATCAACCGCCTGGTCCACGCCGTCCACGACATCTTCCCCGAGCTGGTCGAGCCCAGGCACGACCGCGCCTTCGTCGAGCTGGAGAAGCGGTGCCGCAAGCGGTCGCTGGTCGTCCTGATGACCAACGTCTTCGACGAGGTCAACGCCCGACAGGTGGCCGACCACCTGGGCAACCTCGTCGGCCGCCACCTGCCCGTCGGCGTCTTCCTCCGCGACCGCGACCTCTTCGCCATGGCCGACGACGCGCCCGAGGGCGGCCCGGCCCTCTACTCCGGCGCGATGGCCGCCTCGATGCTCACCTGGCGCGAGCGCGTCCTCGCCGGCGTCCGGATGCAGGGGGCCCTGACCCTAGACGTCTTCCCCGACGAGCTGACCGCCCCCCTGGTCAACCAGTACCTCCAGATCAAGGCCCGCCACCTGCTCTGAAGCCGAGCGGGAGGCGGGCCCGGACCTCGGGCCGGCTCAGCGTGCGGTCATCCCGCCGTCGACCAGCAGGTCATGGCCGGTGACGAACGACGAGTCGTCGGAGGCGAGCCAGGTCACCGCCGTGGCGATCTCCTTGGGCTGGCCGATCCGCCCGACCGGGTGCATCGCGGCGAATCCGGCCCTGGCCTCCGCCGAGTCGCCGATGACCCGGTCGAGCATCTCGGTGTCGATCCCCGCCGGGCTGACGCAGTTGACCCGGATGCCCGACTGGGCCAGCTCCAGCGCCGCGGTCTTGGTCAGGCCGACCACGGCGTGCTTGCTCGCCACGTAGATGCCGAGGTTGGGAAACCCCTTCGAGCCGCCAACCGAGGTGGTGTTGATGATCGAGCCGCCGCCAGACTTGAGCATCGCCTTGATCTCGTACTTCATCGCCAGCCAGACGCCCCGCACGTTGACGTCCATCACCAGGCGGTAGTTCTCCTCGGTCTGATCGGCGAGCGGGGCCATCAGCCCGTCGACCCCGGCGTTGTTGAAGGCGACGTCGAGCCGGCCGTAGGTCCGGACCGCGTGGTCGACCAGGGCCTCGATCTCGGCCTCCTTGAGCACGTCGGTCTTGAGGAACGTCGCCTCGCCGCCGGCGGCCTTGACCTGGCGGACGACCTCCTCGCCCTGCTTGACGTCGCGATTGCCGACGACCACCTTGGCCCCCTCGCGGCCCAATGCCAGTGCCGTGGCCAGGCCGATGCCGCGCCCACCGCCGGTGATTAATGCGACCTTGCCGTCGAATCGGGCCATCGTCTCTTCCCCCTTGAGAACAACACCTCGCGATCAAATGCCGCTGGGCGATGGCCGATTGTTCGCACCCCGACCCGCCCGGGCAAGGGCCGCCGGGGCGGATGTGGTCGAAACCTAGCCCTCGTCGACGCTTCCGACGGCCCGATCGTCGCCCCTTCGGGCGGGTCGGATCAGCGCGCCGTGTAGCCGCCGTCGACCTTGAGGTCGTGGCCGGTGACGAATGAGGACTCGTCCGAGGCGAGCCAGGTCACCGCCGAGGCGACCTCCTCGACCCGGCCGATCCGCCCGACCGGGTGCTGCCCGCCCACAGAAGCCTTGTAGTTCGGGTCGCCGCCGAACGACCGGGCGAGCATCTCGGTGTCGATCCCGCCCGGGCTGACGGAGTTGACCCGGATTCCGGCTCGGGCCATCTCCAGGGCCGCCGTCTTGGTGAGCCCGATGATGGCGTGCTTGCTGGCCACGTAGATCCCGTTGCCCGTCAGGCCGACCGACCCGAACACCGAGCTGCTGTTGATGATCGAGCCGCCGCCGGACTTCAACATGGCCGGGATTTCATATTTCATCGACAACCAGACGCCCCGGGCATTGACCTCCATGATCCTCCGGAAATCCTCGTCGACCTGCTCGGCGAGCGGCGCCAGGGGGCCGTCGAGGCCGGCGTCGTTGAAGGCCACGTCGAGCCGGCCGAAGGTCTCGACCGCGTGGTCGACCAGGGCTCGGACCTGGCCCGCGTCGGCGACGTCGGCCTGGAGGAACGTGGCCCACCCGCCCTGCCCCTCTATCTGCCGGGCGGCCGCCTCGCCCCGCTCGGCGTCGCGATCGCCGATCACCACCTTGGCCCCCTCGCTGCCGAACGCCAGGGCGGTGGCCAGGCCGATCCCGCCCCCGCCGCCGGTGATCAGCGCGACCTTCCCGTCGAACCGAGGCATCGCATTCGCTCCCGCTCGGAGGCGCGTCACTAGCCAGATCTCGCTCAACGGGCGCCCGTGCCGCCGGCGACCCAGAGGTCGTGTCCTGTGACGAAGGACGACTCGTCGGAGGCGAGCCAGGTCACCGCCGAGGCGACCTCCTCGGGCCGGCCGATCCGCCCGACCGGGTGCGCCGCGACGATCATGGCCCGGGTCTCCTCCGAGCCGCCGATGGCCCGGGCGAGCATCTCGGTCTCGATCGCCCCCGGGCTGACGCAGTTGACCCGGATGCCGGACTGGGCCAGCTCCAGCGCCGCAGTCTTGGTCAGGCCGACGACCGCATGCTTGCTCGCCACGTAGAGGCCCATGCCGGCGACTCCGCGCGAACCGGCGTACGAGGTGGTGTTGATGATCGAGCCGCCGCCGGACTTGAGCATCGCCTTGATCTCGTGCTTCATCGCCAGCCAGACGCCCCGGACGTTGACGTCCATCACGCGTTGATACTGCCCCTCGGTCTCCTCCGCCAGGGGGACCCAGGAACCGTTGATGGCCGCGTTGTTGAAGGCGACGTCGAGCCGGCCGTAAGTCTGGACCGCATGGTCGACCAGGGCCTCGATCTGGCCGGGTTCGGCGAGGTCGGTCCGGAGGAACGTCGCCGCCCCCCCTTGCTCCTGGACCTGGCGGACGGCGGCGCGGCCTTGCTCGGCGTCGCGGTTGCCGATGACGACCTTGGCCCCCTCGCGGCCGAAGGCCAGGGCCGTGGCCAGGCCGATCCCTCGCCCCCCCCGGTGATCAGCGCGACCTTGCCGTCGAAACGAGCCATCGACCTTCCTCCGAACCGGGACATCTCGCGATCAAACCCGGCCAATTGACGGTCGATGGGAGGGTGCGTGACGGTTCTAGAAGTGTTGAACCGTCGCTCGACCTTCCCGATGACTCCGAGATGGCCGTCCGGGTCGATCCCGGCTTCAGGGGATGGCTCGGCCCGGCCGGGCCCGGGCAACCGCAAGGCCGATCACCCCCGCGACGCCGCAAAGGATGAGCGAGGACGGCCCGGGCACGGTGGCGCCGTAGGTGATCGAGAGGCTCGGGCGGAATTCGGCGGGATTCGCCGCATCATCGCCGTAGATCAGGACGTTCGAGTCGCTCGGCACGCTCAACAGGAATCCGATGTCCGGCGAGATGCCGCCCGCGAGCGACCCGACGAGGCTCGTGACGTCGAAGGTGAACGGGAGGTCGGCGGCCAGGTTCGCGATCGACCCGGTGCTCCCCAGCTTGGTCGTCAAGGCCGAGAAGTCGGCGACGGCCGTCGGCGGGCCGGTCGCGGGAAAGGTATCCACGTTCAGCGTCGGGGCGTTGAGGACGGTCACGGCCACGGCGACGGTAAAGCGGAAGGTGGCCGAAGTGACCTGACTCCCTCGAGGGATCGAGCCGAGGTCGAACTTCAGGGCCGACTCGGAATAGCTGCCGCCGTAACGCCTTTCGTAGCCGTCGGCCAGGATCGCACCGCCCAGCATCAGATTCCTGACGGGGTCCGGGCTGGCCGCCCGGGTGACGAACAGGGTCCCGACCGAGGCCGGCGCCTCCGTGATGAACCCCGCATGCGTCGCACCGGCCGACCCGCCGAATGTCAAAACTACCCAGATTAACGCCAACCGCCCGGTTCGCTTCGGGATCGCACACATCTCGGAGCCTTTCGCCAGCGCGAACCGGCCAGGCCCCGGCCCCTCACATCGGGAGCCGGCCGCCGGCCGGTTGAGCCATGATCAGGCGATTTTATCAATTCGTCAACAGTTTATGTGCGAAATAACTTCGTCCCCTCCGGTCGAGAGCGCGGCGCGGTTTGGACCGGGCCCGGCTCAGGATTTCGGGGGGGCGAGCTTCTCCAGGAACGCGACGACCGACGGGTGGTCCCACTTCGCCGAGCCGACCTGCGCGGCGACGACCCGGCCGTCGGGGGCGATCAGGAACGTGGCGGGGATGCCTTTGGTGGCGAACTCCCTCGGGAGCGAGGTGGCCCGGAGGATCGTCATCTCCCAGGGCTTGCCCGCGACATAGCGGCGGAGGGCCTCGGGCGACTCGTCGGTCGAGACGCAGACCACCGCAACGCCGGCCGCCTTGATCCGGGGATCGGCGGCGAGGTTGGCGATCGCCGGCATCTCCTCCAGGCACGGGCCGCACCACGTCGCCCAGAGGTTGAGCAGGACCGGCCGCCCCCGGAACCGGGCGAAATCCGCCGGCTTGTCGTCGAGGTCGCGGAGCGGCCAGGCGTACTCGGTCCGGATCGGCCGGTCGAGGGGGGCCAGGCCGGGCGGCTCCAGCCCCCCGGCCTCGGGGCTCGGCCCGAAGAGGGCGAGGTACGTCACCCACGCCAGCGTCAAGGCCAGGGCGACGAAGAACCAGGTTCGGATCGGGGGCCGGGCGGCTTCCATCGACGTTCCTCGATCGGCGGTCAGTCGTTGCCCCGGGTGGCGGCGACGGGGGCGAGCAGGTTCTCGACGGGGGCGTAGTCGTCGGTGAGGACGATCCCCCGCGAGCGGACGTCGAGCTCGTCCATCAGGTCCTTGGTGTAGGCCTTGGGCTCGAAGAGGCGGTCGTGCTGGAAGAACCTGGGGTCGCCCTCGCGGTTGCCGAGGTCGTCGATGTCGAGCGGCTTCTTGGAGGCGACGACGACGAAGGTCTCGCGGAGCCCGGAGCCGGGGTTGTCGTCGGTCCCGAATACGTAGATATGCGGGAACGTCTCGCGGGCCGTCTTGATCCAGGAGCCGAGGAAGCCGCCGAGGCCGACCGCCCGCTCGCGCTCCTTCTGCTTGGCCGAGGCCAGGGTTGCCGGGTCGGGCTCCCCCTTGGTGACCTTGGACAGCTCGGAGACGGCCTTGCCGTCGGCCTTGGCGTCGGACTCGTACACGTCGATGATGTTGATCATGTAGACGCCCTCGGGCGAGAGCATCTTGGCGAGCTTGGTGTTGAACTCGCGGGTGGTCAGGTGCCAGGGGACCGAGAAGTCGTTGAAGGCGTCGCCGAAGACGATGTCGAACTGCTTGCCGTCCTGGTTCCGCTCGATGAACTGGCGGGCGTCGCCGAGGTGGGTGACGATCGGCGTGTCGAGCGGCAGGCCCAGCGCCTTCCGGTTGGCGTTGAGCACCGCCGGGTCGATCTCGGCGACCTCGGCGGTCGAGCCCTTGTACTTGTCGAGGATGTACCGCTGGAAGGTGTAGGCCCCGCCGCCGAGGAACATCGTGTCCAACGCCTGGGCGTCGGGCCTGGTCGCCGCGTCGGGCCCCTTGGCCTTCGCCTTGGACTTGGCCACCCGGTCGGCCACGAGGGCGTAGATGTGCTCGTAGTCGTAGTCGAGCCGCTCGGGGTGGTCGAGGATGAAGTAGCCGTGGATCAGGTTGTCCAGGACCAGGGTCCGCTTCTTCCCCTCGGCGTCGAGGTTGTTCTCGACCTTGATATAATAATAATTGCTCTCGTCGAGCCAGGCGACGGCGTCCTCCTTGTCGGTCGCCGGGTCGCCCACCGGCTCGCGGATGCCCCACTTCTCGCCCTGGGCCCGGAGGACCTGCATCGGCACGAACGAGATGATGCAGAGGCCCAAGGGGATGCCCGCCCAGATCGCGTGCGAGGTCGAGCCGATGACCGTCGCCGCCAGGGCGAGCACCGTCGCCAGCATCAGCAGGACCCCCTTGGTCCCGAGCACGTCGATCAGGAGGAACCCGGTGAGGAACGTCCCGAGGATGCTGCCGACCATGCCCCAGGCGTAGACCACGCCGATCGCCCGGCCGGTCCGCTTGGTCCGGCGGACCCGGTCGACCGCCAGCTTGGCCATCACCGGGCTGACCGTCCCCAAGGCCACCGAGGGCAGGAAGAACGCCAGGGCCGTGACGAAGGCGACCCGGAAGCCCCAGGAGACGCCGGTCATCGTGATCGCCGCGCTGAGGACCGAGGTCGAGTTCGGGATCAGCGCCTCGCGCTCCTGGCCGCGGAAGAGGTAGCCGATCGGGTTGCCCAGCAGCCAGCGCGGGGGCGTCTCCAGCAACAGGACCGACAGGAGCAGGGCCGAGGCCGTGGCGAAGAGCCAGCTCGCCCCCTTCTCGTCGGCGATCCGGTCGGCGAACTTGCCGCCGAGGAAGTTGCCGATGCTCAGCCCGCCCAGCAGCACGCCGATGACGCTGGTCCAGCCGTAGATGCTCGACCCCAGGTGCCGCGAGACCAGGCGGCCCGCCGCCATCTCGAAGCCCATGAAGGCCAGGCTGATCAGGAACGACAGCGCGGCCAGGTCGGCCAGCCGGACCTTGGCCGCCGGCTCGTTCCCGACCACGTCCGCCTCGGGCTCTTCGAGCGGCAGCCGAGCCTGCGCCAGCCGGATCGCGCCGAGGACGGCCAGGACGAGGGCGAAGGCGTGGCCGACCAGGGCCACCGGGCCGATCGTGATCCCGCCCACCACGAGGCCGGGGATCGGGATGTTCCGGGTGATCGCGGGGACCGAGCCGAGGCCGAGCAGGGCCGAGGTCAGCAGGCCGAGGATCAGGCCGGGCCGGTCGCCCATCAGGCCGGCCGCCAGGAGGGCCAGGGCCGCCGCGACCAGGGTGATGATCGTGGTGGTCGGGGCCAGGTACATCAGCACGAAGCCGGCGAGGAACGTCCCGGCGATCGACCCGACCGCCCCGAGGAAGTAGACGTCGCCGATGGCGCTACCGGTCCGCCTGGCCTGCTCGACGGCGAGCTTGGCCACCACCGGGCCGATCATCCCCAGGATCGTCCCGGGAATGAGGAAGTCGATCGACACCAGGGCGACCGTCCGGAACCAGGTCGGCACGCCCGTCTCCGGGATCAGCCCGCCCAGCGAGTTGAGCCAGAGCGAGGCCAGCGTCAGGGCCGCCGCCAGGGCGTAGAGCGGGCCGAGCACCCGGGCCGGGGCCGAGCGGTCGGCCAGGCGCCCGCCGAGGACGTTGCCCAGGCAGATCCCCCCCAGCATGATCCCGATCACGCTGGTCCAGACGTTCAACGACGCCCCCACGTGACGCGCCACCAGCCGGCTGGCGACCAGCTCGAGGATCATGATGCACAGGCTGCTGAAGAACGCCAGGAGGTAAGGCAGGCTGCGGAATCTCGTTGCGGCGGGGCCGTTCATGCGGCGAACACTCCTGGGAACTCCCGGGACGGATCGAAAGGAAACTCGACCTAACTTATCCGACCCCGCCCCCGCCCACAATCAGGCGGGCGATCCCTCCCGAGGTCCGGTTGCCCCCCGTGGCCGCCCGGGTCAGAATGGGTCGCCCGGCCGACCCGGCCCGCCGCTCGAAGCCTCGCCGCCGAACTCCCCTCTCCGATCGCCCGAGGAAATCGCCCGAGCATGATCCTCTGCGTCACCTTGAATCCCTGCCTGGACAAGACCCTGACGACCCCCCCCTGGAAGGCCGGAGACAACATCCGGGGCACCGCGCTCCGCGAGGTCGTCGGCGGCAAGGGGAACAACGTCGCCCGGGCCCTGACCCGCCTCGGCCGGGCCGCCCGACCGGTCACGTTCCTCGGCGGTCCGGTCGGCGACCGCTGCGAGGCCCTCCTCCGCGAGGCCGACGGCTTCGACCCGCTCGTCGTCCGGACCGGGGCGGCGACCCGCGAGATCCTCACGGTCCGGGCCGAGGGGCTCGAGCCCACCGCCTTCTTCGACCCCGACCCGGCGATCACCCGGGGGGAGGCCGAGGCACTCGTGCTCGCGATCCATCGAGCCTTCCAGGCCGAGGCCATCGAAGCCCTGACCCTCTCCGGCTCCAGCCCGTCCGAGGCGACGCACGGCCTCTACTCCGACCTGATCGCCCTGGCCCGCTCCCGCGACGTCCCGGTCTTCCTCGACACCTACGGCCCGGCCCTCGAAGCGATCTGGGGCTTCTGGCCCGACGCGATCCAGCTCAACCGCCGCGAGGCCGGCCTCCTCCTCCGCGAGCCCGACCCCGACGAGTCCGACCTCGCCCGCCTCCTCGAACGCTGGGCCCGACGAGGGGTCCGGACCGCCGTCGTCACCGACGGCCCCAACCCCGCCCTGGCCCGGGTCGCCGGCCACCTCTACCGGGCCAAGCCCCCCGCCATCGACCCCGTCAACCCCATCGGCTCCGGAGACTGCCACCTCGCCGGCCTCGTCGACGCCACCCTCGCCGGCCTCGAACCCCAGGCCCTCCTCCGACGGAGCATCGCCGCCGCCGTCGCCAACGCCCTGGTCTGGGATGCGGGTGGGATCGATGAGGAAGAGGTCCGGCGGATCGAGGGGTTTGTTGAGGTCGAACGGGCTTGAGGTCCGGCGCGAGTTGTTCAGGCTGAAGATCGGACTGGTCTCGGCGGCTTGCCCGACGGCATCAATGTGCCGATCGCCAGGTAGAGGTCGGAGGTCAAGTCGACCGCTCGCCCGGCGATCAGATAAGGCACGACGATCAACACGGTCGAGGGCCGCAGCAACACAGACCACAGGAGGACTACCGCCGCCTCATTGAGGGCCCGCTTGGCCCAGGGAGCAGGATCGGCCTTCTGTAACCAGAGATCCGTCGTGGAGGGCGATTCCGCGATGAGCCCCCCCTCGGCGTTCCGCTTCGGTGTCCCTCGATGGTAGAGCTCGAGTACCAGCAAGTCTAAGTATGGGGAGGCTTCGATGAGCCTTTCGAGGAAGGTTCGAATGGTCAGGTAGTCCGGATCACGCGGCCGACCGGCTTTGATGTAATCGATTTCAAGGGCCATGCGGACGTTGATCAGACGAAGCTGAAATTGAGCATCCCGGGTCGCGACTCGCCATCCGCAGGCGACGATCAAGCCAAAGAGGATCAGGCCGGAGTCGAAAACCAGTTCAGGGCTCATCGGTGCCTCCGGCCGCATCGGCGTCGTCGAGATCCGGTCGCTCGGCACGGGCCTTCAGCCAGGCGACCTGCCTCCGGTATCTGTCCAGGTCACGACGCTGGGACCAGGTAATCCAGGAGAGCGGGACCAGCGGGATCACCGCCAAGAGGGCCTGGAGCCAGGGGGGCCTGTCCGTCACCTTGATGAATGTCCAGGAGAGGATGGAGATCGTCGCGACCCCGGCGGTGATCAGGAAGCAATAGATCACCGAATGGCAGATCAATCGCAACCTGTCGAAGGCGATCCTGGCTCGCTCCGTCTCGGCGTCGATCCGAGCCAGCTCGACATCTTCTCGGGATTTCGGTCGGGCCATTGCATCCTATCCGATCGGGTCGTTGTGGGGAATGGTCGCCGTCGCCCCGAGCTGCGTCTCGGCGATCTCGATGGCCTTGAGCAGGCCGCTGGCCTTGTTGACGGTCTCCTCGTATTCGTCGCCGGGGACGCTGTCGTAGACGACGCCCCCTCCGGCCTGGACGTAGGCGGTCCGGCCGACGAGGACGAGGGTCCTCAGGGCGATGCAGGTATCCATGTTCCCGGTGAAGTCGATGTAGCCGACGGCCCCTCCGTAAGGGCCTCGGCGCTGGGGCTCGACCTCGTCGATCACCTGCATGGCCCGGACCTTGGGGGCCCCGGAGACGGTGCCGGCGGGCAGGCCGGCGCGGAGGGCGTCGAAGGCGGTCTTGCCGGCGGCGAGCTTGCCGGTCACGTTCGAGGTGATGTGCATGACGTGGGAGTAGCGCTCGACCTTCATCAGGTCGGAGAGGACGACGGTGGAGGGCTCGGAGACCCGGCCGACGTCGTTGCGGCCGAGGTCGACGAGCATGATGTGCTCGGCCCGCTCCTTGGGGTCGGCCACCAATTCCTCGGCGAGCTTCAGGTCTTCGGCCTCGTCCCTGCCCCGGCGCCTGGTGCCGGCGAGGGGGCGGACGGTGACCATGCCGTCCTCGACCCGGACGAGGATCTCGGGCGAGCTGCCGATGAGCTGGTAGTCGCCGTGGTGGAGGTAGAAGAGGAACGGGCTGGGGTTCACGACCCGGAGGACCCGGTAGATGTTGAACGGCTCGGCGGTGGTCTCGACCTGGAACCGCTGGCTGGGCACGACCTGGAAGATGTCGCCGGCCTTGATGTACTCCTGGCAGTGGCGGACGACCGCCTCGTACCCCTCCCGGGTGAAGTTGGACCGGCGGTCGCGGCGGACCGGCCCCTCGGTGTCGATGTCGTCGATCGGCAGGTCGGGGCTCGTGGCGGAGAGGCGGTCGACCAGCTCGTCGACCCGCGAGGCGGCGAGGTCGTAGGCGGCCCTGGGGTCGATGCCGGGGCCGAGGTGGGCGTGGGCGACGACGAGGACGGTCTTGCGGATGTGGTCGAAGAGGACCATCCGGTCGTAGAGGGCGAAGGCGAGGTCGGGCAGGCCCCGGTCGTCCGGCGGGGCGTCGGGCAGGTGCTCGGTGTAGCGGACCGAGTCGTACGCGGCGTAGCCCACCGCGCCGCCGACGAACCGGGGGAGGCCCGGCAGCGGCACGGCCCGGTAGCGGTCGAGGATCGCTTCGAGGTCGCGGAACGGGTCGTCGGAGGGGGACCAGGCGGCGGCCTCGGGATCGGCCGGGTCGACGACCCGGACCTCGCGCCCCCGGGCCTCGAAGCGGAGGAACGGCTCGGTCCCGAGGAAGCTATACCGGCCGACCTTCTCGCCGCCGACGACGCTCTCGAACAAGAAGGAGGGCCCGGGCCGCTCGACCTTGCGGTAGGCCGAGACGGGCGTCAGGCCGTCGCCGGTGAGCTGGCGGTAGACCGGAACGCAGGAGGCGGCCTCGGCCCGACTGGCGAATTCGGCGAACGTCGGGCGATGCGCGGGCATGGACGGGGCCTCGGTCGTTGGCCTTGCGGGGGGCGTCCGGGAGGGGCGCCGAAGGCCCCGATCGTAGCACCCGGTCAACCCCCCAAGCAAGCCTGGGCGGGCGTCCGGGAGACCCCGAAGACGCGAGGGACGCCGAGGCTAAAGCCGAGGTCGACCAACGAGATAGGGCGATGCCGCGGCGTCGGCCGCCCCGGGGTTTCGGCGCCGGGGTTGCTTGACAGCCGGGGGGCCCGGTTTACAATGGGTTTTCCTCCCTGCGAGGTTTCGGCCTCCCATCGGATCGAATCAACAAGACGCCGGATCTCCCGGCATCGGCGGCGGGCCCGGCGGGTCGTGGCCACGGTGGAGGACGGTGATGGATTGTCAACTTTGCCGCAAGCCGGCCACGTTCCACATCACGGACATCGAGCGCGGAAAGCCGAAGGTCTACCACTTCTGCGACGAGCACGCCCACCAGCACCTGTCCCCCTCGGCCGAGGCCGGCTCGAAGCCGGAGATCAGCTCGCTGGCCGAGAAGCTCAGCCAGGGCGGCCTGGAGATGGCCAAGGGTGAGGCGCCCGGCGCCGAGAAGCAGTCCTGCCCGCTCTGCCAGATGAGCTTCCAGGAGTTCCGCAACACCGGGCGACTGGGCTGCCCCTACGACTACGAAGTGTTCCGCGACGAGCTGATGCCGCTCCTGGAGAACATCCACGAGGAGACCCGGCACACCGGCAAGTACCCCCGCCGAGCCCCCCGCGACCCGGTCCGGCAGACCGAGCTGATCCAGCTGCGCAACGAGCTGAAACGAGCGATCGCCGCCGAGGATTACGAGATGGCCGCCCGGGTCCGGGACAAGATCAAGGCGATCGAAATCGAGCTGGGACGCTGAACGCTCCCCGCCCCCTCGTGTTGGCCCGACCCATGACCTGCCAGCGGTGCGATGACGAGGCGGCGGTCCACCTGACCGAGACGGTCGACGGCCGCCGGAGCGAACTCCACCTGTGCCTCGCCTGTGCCCGCAAGGCCGGCCTGGCCCTCCCCGAAAGCCCCCCCAAGCTGGCCCTCGATCAGGTCGTCCAGAGCCTGATCGTCGCCCACGTCGGCGAGCTGGTCGGCGAGCTCGCCGAGCTGGCCTGCCCCGAGTGCGGCATCCGCTTCATGGAGTTCCGGGCGGAGGGGCGGCTCGGCTGCCCCGCCGATTACGAGGTCTTCGCCCGCGGGATCAAGCCCCTCCTGGGCCGGTCGCACGGCGCCACCCGCCACGTCGGCAAGGCCCCCCGGAGGCGGACCGTCGCCTCGGACCGGGCCCGACTCCGACTCCGATCCGACTTCCGAGCCGCCATCGCCCGCGAGGATTACGAGCAGGCCGCCACCCTCCGCGACCAGCTCCGCCCCAAGGACGCCGACCGATGAACCTGGACGACCTGACCCGAACTTCCGGCGAGTGGCTCCGAGGCACCGGCCCGGAGAGCGATATCGTCATGTGCTCGCGCATCAGGCTGGCGCGGAACCTCAACGACTTCCCCTTCATCAACCGCGCCAGCCGCCTCGAACGCTCCGAGATCGAGTCGGTCGTCCGCGGCAGCCTGACCCAGGTCGAGCACGACCTCAGCTTCCTCGACGTCAACCAGCTCTCCAAGCTCGACCGCCTCTTCCTCGTCGAGCGTCAGCTCATCTCCCGCGAGCTGGAGAACGCCGAAGGGCCCCGAGGCGTGGCCATCGCCACCCACGAGAACGTCTCGATCATGATCAACGAGGAGGACCACCTCCGGATCCAGGTCATGCTCTCGGGCCTCTCGCTCCAGGAGGTCTGGGACCGGATCAACCGGATCGACGACCAGCTCGAGGAGAAGCTCTCCTACGCCTTCAGCCCGCAGCTCGGCTATCTGACCGCCTGCCCGACCAACGTCGGCACCGGCATCCGCGTCGGCGTGATGCTCCACCTGCCCGCGCTGGTCCAGACCAAGCAGATCGACAAGGTCTTCCGGGCCCTCCAGAAGATCAACCTGGCCGTCCGCGGGCTCTACGGCGAGGGGACCCAGGCCTTCGGCGACTTCTACCAGATCTCCAACCAGCAGACCCTCGGCAAGAGCGAGCAGGAGCTGATCCGCAACCTGTCCGAGGTCGTCCCCCAGATCATCGAGTACGAGCGGAAGGCCCGCCAGGGGCTGGTCAACGAGCGCAGGCAGCACCTCCACGACCAGGTCAGCCGGGCCTACGGCGTGCTCAAGACGGCGCACACGATCTCCAGCGAGGAGACGATGCACCTGCTCTCCAGCGTCCGCCTGGGGATCAACCTCGGCCTGATCGACGACCTGGCCATCCCGACCGTCAACGAGCTGTTCATCCACACCCAGCCGGCCCACCTCCAGAAGATCCAGGGGGCCCCGCTCGAAGTCGACGAGCGGAACGTCGCCCGGGCTTCCTACCTCCGGAGCCGCCTCACCAATGGCCGCTATCCCGAGGAGAATTGACCGGGGCGACCCGATCAGGGCGACTCCGAACCCTCGCCGATGATCGTGACCGGCGGGCGGATCGCCCGGGCCTCCCGGGCCCTGGCGAAGACCAAGGCGTCGACCGAGAACGGGTGGTTGGCCACCGGCGAGAGCCAGAGCAGCAGGACGTTCGGCACCATCAAGATCGGCAGCATCTGGTTCGTCGCGACGACGTAAGGGTCGTTCGCCGCCGCGCCGGAGCCGCCTGTGCCAAGCTCCATGAGCATCTGATAGGCCGGGATCGCGATCAGGACCAGGCAAGCCCCGACCGCCGCCGCCGTCACCAGGAAGCCCATGATCAGGGCGATCCCCAGGCCGACCTGCGCGTAGGCCAGCATCATCAGGAACGTGCGGGGGGCGTCGAACAGCACCATCCCCGGCACCTGGTTGGTCACCCTCATGCCGAGGAGCCGGGCCAACCCCGCGTTGAGCAGGGATAGGCCGATCGCCAGCCGGAGCATCAGGGCGACCGCCTGTCGAATCCTGGGGCCTGGCTCGTATTGGCCCTGGGCCCGCGTCTCGGTTTCCAGCGTGGACATCGCCGAAGTCTCCTTCTCGGGCCGCCGGGGGGCGATCCCGGCCGATCAGTCGGTGTTCATCTCTCGGATCTTGTTCATCACCGGGCCCACCAGCTCGGGGGGGACGAACCGGGCCAGGGCGTCCTCCTTGCCGAAGCGGGCAACCTGCTTGATCAGGCTGCTGGAGACGTGCGAGTACTCGCCGTCGGCCATCAGGAAGACGGTCTCGATCGAGGGGTCGAGCCGCTGGTTGGTCATGGTCATGGAGAACTCGTACTCCATGTCCGAGAGGGTCCGCAGCCCTCGGAGGATCACCCGGGCGCCGATCCTCCGGACGAACTGCACGGTCAGCTCCTCGAACGGCTCGACGGTCACGTTGGCGAAAGGGCGGACCACCCGCCTGGCCAGGTCGACGCGCTCCTCGATCGTGAACAGCGACTGCTTGTTGGGGTTGATGCCGATCGCCACGACGAGGTGGTCGAAGAGCAGGCACCCCCGGCCGATGACGTCGAGGTGCCCGAGCGTCAGCGGGTCGAAGGTGCCGGTGAAGACGGCGGTCCGGCTGGGGTTCTTGGCGGCGGTGGACATGAGTCGGGTCCGGGGCGATGGGGTTCGATCAGGGGGCGGCGAGGGCGTCGGCCAGGCGGCCGAGGTCATCCTCGCTCGTGTAGATATGCGGGCTGATCCGGACCCGCCCGCGTCGGCAGGCCAGGGCGACCCGGCGCTCGCGGCAGGCCAGGGCGAAGGCCTCGGGGTCGACCCCCGGCCGGGTCAGGGCGACGATCCCCGACAGGTCCTGCGGCCGGTCCGACCCGTGGACCGTCCAGCCGCTCGACCGCGCGATCGCCCGGACCGCCTCGGCCCGCTCCAGGATGCGGCGCGACGCGACCTCAAGGCCGACCTCCAGGAACAGGCCGACGCTCTCGGCGAAGGCCATCAGCGGGCCCATCGCGAGGGTCCCCCCCTCCCAGCGCCGGGCGTTGGGCTTGAGGGTGAATTCGTTGCTGGGGGCGTCGTCAGCGGAGACGACGCTCTTCCAGCCGACGCCGATCGTCCGGAGCCGGTCGACCCATTCGCGGCGGACGTAGAGCAGGCCCGCCCCCTCGGGCCCGAGGAGCCACTTGCGGCCGTCGGCGGCGAGGAAGTCGATCGGGGTCCGGCGGACGTCGATCGTCAGCGGCCCGAGCCCCTGGATCGCGTCGACGAACAGGGCCACCCCGCGCTCGCGGCAGAGGGCCGAGAGGGCGGCGAGGTCGTTGCGGAAGCCCGAGGCGAACTCGACGTGGCTGATCGTCAGGACCCGGGTTGAGCCGTCGATCGCGCGGGCCAGGTCCTCGACCCAGATCCGGCCGTCGGGGCGGGTCGGGACCGTCCGGAGGGTCACCCCTCGGTCGGCCAGGATCATCCAGGGGTACAGGTTCGAGGGGTATTCCTCGTCCGCCGTCACGACCGAGTCGCCCGGCTTCCAGGGGTAGCCTTCGGCGATCAGGCCGATCCCCTGGGTCGTGTTGTTGATGAACGCGATCTCATCCACATGGGCGCCGATGAGCCTGGCGACGTCCCCCCGGGCCTTCTCGAGCCGCTCGCCCCAGCGGGCCCGGTGGACGACCCCGTTCCGCTCCTGGTCGTCGACCCAGGCCCGGAGCGCCTCGCCCGACCGGCGCGGCAAGGGGGACGCGGCCGCGTGGTCGAAGTAGGCCCAGTGCTCGGCGACCGGGAACTCCCGCCGCCGCAACGCATTCCAGTCCATCGCGATCACCCGTCGATGCCTCGCCACGACCGCCGATCCCGCCAGCCTATCGCCCGGGCGCCTCGAAGGCCATACCCCGCGGCCTGAGCCTCGCGATCGCCCACGCCAAACCCCGGGCGGCGACACGATCTGTAAGTTAGGTTCCCATTTTTTCGCGAGCGTGCTAGAAAATCGGCCATCGTGGTGACATCCCTCCGGCAGTCCGTCGGAACGGTGACATTACCTTGCGGAAACATAAAACCCAACAGATGTGCGACTTGGGTCGGAGCGACGGACAATCTCGATGGCTCCGGCACGGGAGCTGCAATGTCGAGAGGCCGTTCAGGACGGAACCCTGATCAGGCGCCAAAACAACGTTTGAAGGACTGCACCATGTTGGTCTTGAGCAGGAAGCTGGGCGAGAAGATCCTGATCGGCGATTCCATCGTGCTGACGGTCGTCAAGATCGATCGGAACCAGATCCGCCTGGGCATCGAAGCCCCCTCGAACGTCGCGATCTACCGCGAAGAAATCTCCCCCACCCGCAACGACGAGAACCTGACCGGCGAGATCACCGTCGCCCTCTGAGATCGGGCCAGACCGAGTCGAGCGACCGCTTGACGAGGGCGGCCACTTCTCGGGGACCTTTGCCGAGCAGCGATTGACACCGGGCCAACGGCTCGGCTGTCACCGGACCGTCGTAGCCGTCAGCGGCGAGGATTTTCAGATCCCGGGCAACCGGCACCGCACCGTTCTCGCCGGGCAGGGCCCTGAAGTCGTCGTTGATCCGCGACCGATCTGGGGAGGCCGATGCCGGCAGGTCGGCGACGTGAACCCAGTCGATCCGCCCGGTGCTGCCTTCAATCGGGATCAGGATCGGATCGTTCGCGGCGTGGAGGTGAAACGAGTCGACGAGCAAGCCGACGTTCGGATGTTCCCCGAAGATTGATTTCAGCTCGATGATGAGCTTACCGGTCGAGGTTATGAACGGTTCTCCGTGAGCGGCCCGGAAACTCTCGGCGCCGATGAATTCGAGGCCGAGCCGGAGGTCGTGACCTTCGAGCACTTGGGCGATCGTCCCGAGCCGGCGGTGGTGCAGCTCGACGATTTCGGCGCGATGCCTGGCCCGCTCGGGCTCGGTGTCGAACCGGAGGGGCATCGCGGGCAGGACCCAGGTCCCGGTCCTGGTCAGGCCGAGGCGCGCGGCGGCTTCGGCGAGGCGGGGTAGGTCGGCGAGGTCTCGGCGGTAGGCGTCGGCATCGCCCTTCCAGGCGACGGGGAGCGGGAAGGCTCCGCCCCGGAGGCCGAGGTCGTCCATCCTCCGGCGAAGCTCGGCCGGGTCCTCGCCGGCGGCGAGGAGGTCGCGGACCATTAGGTCGACCCCCTCGAAGCCGGCCTCGGCGGCGATGGCGATCGTCTCGGAGGCCGGGAGCGACAGGCCGACGGCCCTGGCGTTGAAGCTGGTATACATGTTGCATCCATTGGAGGCCCCGAGGGTCGGCCCGGCCGGTCGCCTTGTACCATCGATCGGCCTCGCGGTCAAAGCCCGATCCGGCGGCCGAGCGGCCCCTTGCCGGCCGGGCGTCGAATCTCGACAATCGGTCGCACCCCGCGATTTCGGGCAGCTCGGCGGGTCGAAGTCGCGTCCTGTGCGCGGCTTGGGGCGGGGCGTACAAGGAGCGGAGATGCTGGCGACCTGGATCGAGGCGGCGGCCAAGGGGCGGCATGGGGGGCAGGTCCGGGCGGGGATGTGGTCGGCGGTCGTCGTCGGCACCCACCCGATCGAGGCGGATCAGGAGGTCTGGCTCGATCTCGCCGCCGACGACGTGCCGATCGGCCTTTTGCCGGCGTTCTGGATCGAGAACAAGGGGGTCAACAGCCTCTGGCACGTGCCGATCCCGCCTCAGGCCGTCAACGTCCGCCTCCACTACCGCTCCGGGGCCCGCCGCCGGGGCGAGGAGGCCTCCAGCCCGTACCAGGACACCATCGTCCGGCCCAACCTCCCGGTCCGGACCGAGACCTACGACGTCTTCCCGCCCGCGTCCGAGGGGCTCGTCGGCAACCGGATGATGACGGCCCGGGTCGACTCGCGGGGGTCGACGCTGGACGTCTACTTCCCGACCGTCGGCCTCCACTCCGACGTCCGGCCGGCCGAGGGGGAGCTGCCGCAGAGCCGGTCGCACTTCCGGGCGATCGTGGCCGGCCTGGCGATCGGCCGGCGGCTCGACTGGTTCGGCGAGCGGCTGGCCTGGGCGACGTTCCAGCACTACCAGGGGGCCACGAACCTCCTGATGACCGAGCTGAACTGGAAGCACGGGCCGATCCGGGTCCTGGCGACCGACTTCGTCGCCCGGGGTGACTGCCTGCCCCGGACCGCCGGCGGGACCGAATCGCCCGGCCAGTACATCAAGCGGTTCCGGATCATCAACGACGGGCCCGAGGCGACCCGGGCGGTCTTCGGCGTCTACGTCCAGGCCGAGGTCAACGGCGGGATCGGCGAGCCCGGCCTGAGCTGGCACGACGCCGACCGGACCCTGCTGGCGATCAACCGGGGGCACGGCCACGTCAACCGCAAGCTCGCCCGCGACGCCACCGTCGAGTTCGCCCTCGCCCTCGACGACCGAGGGGACGTCCAGTGCGAGCCGACCGGCCCCAACGAGGCGATCCTGCTCCGCAAGCTCGAGCTGCCCGCCGGCGCCGCGGTCTCGGTCGACCTGCTGATCAGCGGGGCGTTCACCGGCTGGAGGGGCGACCCGGGCACCTTCGAGCACTGGCTGCACCCCGCGCTCGGCTGGTTCCGCTCGGCCGACCTCGACGCCGTCGAGCAGGCCACGGCGCAGGAGTGGGACGCCTTCGTCGAGCCCCTGCCCTCGCTCCACTTCCCCAAGCCGGGCTACGCCGTCAGCCTGAGGCGGTCGGCCCTCGCCGCCTCGCTCCACGCCGACGAGCAGTGGGGGGCGATCGCCTCCGGCTTCGACCGCGGCCTGAGCGCCTACTGCTGGCCGCGCGAGGCCCTCTGGGCCGGCGGGGCCATGGTCCGGTGCGGCCACCCCGAGATCGGCCGGATGGTCTTCCAGTGGCTGGGGTCGGTCAAGGGGCAGACGCGCACTTATGCCTACTGGTTCCAGAAGTACACGATCGACGGCCAGCCCGAGTGGGAGACCCCGGCGATCGACCAGTCGGCGATGATCCCCTTCGGCCTGGAGCAGCACTACCGGAGGACCGGCGACCGCGACTTCGTCGCCGCCTGCTGGCCGACGATCGAGCGGGCCGCCACCGTCTGCTTCGGCGAGTCGGGCCACCCCGGGCTCCGCTGGATCGAGGAGCTGTCGCTGGTCAGCTCGGCGGGGATCTGGGACAGCCGGTACGGGGCGTTCCTCTACTCCAACGCCGCCGTCGTCGCCGGGTTGCGGTCGGCCGCGAGCCTGGCGACGCTGCTCGACCGGCCCGAGCACGCCGCCCTCTGGCGCGAGCGGGCCGACCGGACCTGGGAGTCCGGGATGCTCGCCGAGTCGACCCCCGACGGCGGCGGGCCGGGCATGGTCGACTACGCGACCGGCCGGTTCCTCGAAGCCCGCCGGCTCAGCACCCTCCGCGGCTGGTGGTCCGACGGCGGCAACCACCTGATCGACCGGTCGGCGGCGCTGGACATCAGCATGCTCGGCCTGGTCGTCCCGTTCGGCCTGCTGCCCGCCTCCGACCCCCGGGCCCGGGCGACCGCCGAGGCGCTCTATCGCCACAACGCGGTCGTCGGCGACGCCAACTTCTTCACCATGTGGTCGCCCGAGCCGACCCGGCCCGACCGGCGGAACCAGCCGAGCGAGGGCCACGCCCAGGACCTCTCGACCCTGGCCACGCTCTGGATGGCCCGCTACCTGATCCGCCTGGGCCGCGAGACCGGCGAGGGGCGGGTCTGGAACCTGGCCCTCTCGGTGCTCGACGCCCTGCTCGCCCGGCTCGGCCCGCTCGGCCTCTCGGTCCGCTCCGCCCCCCGGGGGTCCGACTCGTCGCGGGCCGGCGCCGGGACCACGACCGGCGTCTGGGCCCTCCAGACGATGCTGATCGAGACGATGCTCGACCTCGCCGGCCTCGACTACGACGTGCCCGGCAAGACCCTCCGCCTCGACCCGGCCCTGCCCGGCGCCTGGCCGCACATCGGCCTGGCGAACCGACTGCCCTGCGGCGACGCGACCTACCGCCTCGAACGGCCGATCGGCGGGACCGTCCATCGCCTGACCTTCGGGGCCAGGCTCGACCACCCGGCCAGGCTCGAGGTCGCCGTGACCTGCCCCGGCCTGGTCGCCCTCGGCCCCTGGAACGCCCAGCCCGAGATGCCCCCGCCCCGCCACAACCACCTGACCGGCCGCCTGGAGTGGGCCGTCGACCTCCCCGCCGGCGAGTCGTCGTGGTCGTGGACTTGGGGTTGAGCGCGAAGCTTCGGCAAATAATAACCCACGAGAAAATCGAAACGGCCTACTTGACGATCTCAACCGGCTTCGATAACGTGCCCTAATCAAACGCCTGGAGCTTGAATATGCTGAGATTCGTGCACCATATATTAAGATCAAAGCTCAACTCTCCCTCGTGACTCAGGATTGTTGCACGGCAGGGAACGACAACCACTCGGCCATCGACCAGACATGATCGGTCAATCCCGCCGACATCGCTGGGCTTCGTTTCCGGTGACGTCCACTCTCATCCACTTCGGTTAGAGTTCGCACCGGCCAGCAAAAATTGTAGCTATATAGACTCAAGTAGGTGACCGCCTCGTGATAACGCCACTCCTTCGAGAATCGGTAGGTTTTCCGAGCCTTGCGCGCGTTGCGGTGCCTGTCCGTCCCGTTCTCACGCTCGATAAACGCCGTGTTGATCGCCCGGCTCACCTTCGAGATCCCCAACGCCCGCGTCACCGCCGCCGCCGTGCCGAAGACGATCCGAGTGCCCACCTCCACCACCCGGCCCTTCTCTCGTCGTTTGGTCACCGTCGCATAGGTCAGGCCCGGCGGAGGGGCCTTGTAGGGCGACCGGGGACGCCCCGGCTTGCCGGTGCGTGGGGGCGTGACCGTCACGCCGTAGGCGTGCAAGATCGCCGTCTCGTAGGCCGGGTAATCATCGCTGGTCATCAGGTTCATCAGACGGCCTTCGGTCCGACGTTGGAAGTCGGCGACCAACGCCTCGGTGTTCTCGAGAGTCCGAGTCCCGGGGATCGCCGAGACGACCAGGCGATGCTCGGGGTCCAACGCCACATGATCCCAAGAATCTCCCTTGTGGTCGTCGGCCGGGTCGGAGCGGTCGCAGTTGGCCTCCTTCTTGCCCACGAAGGCCCACTTTTCATCGAACTGGACCTCGGTCGTCAGGGGGGGAAATCGCCACGAGTTCGTCGTGGACGTCCTGGGCGTGCTCGCCAGCGACCCGGCTGTAGCGGGCCACGGTGTTGGGGGTCACCCGGCAGAGCCGGCCGGTCTGTCGGACGCCGCACCCCTCGGCGACGTGCTCCAAGACCGACACGGCCTTCTCGGGCGGTAGCCGGGCGTCGAAGAGGGGCGTGCCCTTGCGTTCGGAGAATCGGACCTTGCAGGTGCGACAGCGGAGCATGCGGCGAGACTTGTCGGGCCCATGAAGGTGGGGGACGGTCAGGTTTCCAATGCCGCGCTTGGCGTGGTCGGGGCAGTCAGAATTCAGGCAGCAGAAGCGGGACAGGTCGTCCATCGGGCAGTCCCAAAGGTGCGATCGTCGGACGGGACACCGAGTTGCATCCCACTCGAAAGATTACCGATCTTGCCTGGATCAGGCAACATTCCTGAGTCACGAGGCGTGAAAATTGCGGAAAATATATTCAAGCGCCTTTCGCCCTCAATGGATGGACCGAGGATCTCTTCTCACCGGCAAGCCAGGCCACCATCACCGAGGCGGTAATCGCCCGCGATGGCGATGATCAGGTCATGAGGTTGAAATATCGCTCCAGATCGGACGTCGCTCCGGACTCCCTGTGGTTAGGCTCGGTTGAACTCCTCCCCCTCCGCGGATGGGTGGTGAGGCGTCACAGGATGGAAGGCGTCGCCAGCAAGTCGGGTGGCCAGGCAAAAGCCGAGACATCTAAATATGTTATAAATCTTGAGGTTGATTACGCGAATGACGACGGCGGTATCCCCGTGCCGCAAGAGGTGCGTTATGGCGGACGCACGGGCATCCGTTGTCGATTCGATCAGGTCAAGCTGGGAGTGACCACTCCGGAATCCGCTTTCACCGTTGGCGGCTACGATCTGCCCGATCCCACAACTCCGGTCCGCGACCCAGCAAGGAGTACCGTGCCCTATTGGCTGATCGGCGCGGCAGTGTTGGCCATCATCTGCGTCGTCATTCTTCGCAGGAAAGGCGCCGGCTGATCCCCTTTGCAACGGAATCCGACCGGTCGATGGTCGCCCTTCTTCAGCCTACTCGGCCGTTGCGGAAGCCGCCGGCTTATCCGCGCAGGGATCGTCCAGGGACGTCGAACCGCGACCTCTTCCATCTCATAAGCGAGCGACCCTATGGTAATTCTCCTCGGTTCGAGAGGTTCGTTGAGGGGCACCGATGGCGAGCGAGGTCGGTCATCGAGCTTCCGAGGGTTCACGCTGATCGAACTGCTCGTCGTCGTCGCGGTTCTCGCGATCCTTGCCTCTTTGCTCCTACCGGGCACGCAAGCCGCGAGGGAGGTCGCTAGACGGGCCAGTTGCGCTAACAACTTGAAACAACTTGGGTTGGCGATACACAACTATCACGATGCGTTCGGCGTGGTCCCGCCAGGCGAGTTTTACGCCACGGTGGCCCAGAGCACTTGGGTCAGGGTCTTGCCCCAACTCGAGCAGCAGCCGCTCTACAATTCGATCAATCAGAGTTTGTCGATATTCGATCGGGAGAACCGGACGGTACAATCGGCCGCCTTGGGAGTCTTCGCCTGCCCGAGCGACCCGGGCGCCTCGGTCCGCGAGGGCGACATCGGATTCTTGTCGCGGCTCGGGGTGGCCACGACGGGCGAGGCCGTTCGGATGAGCTTTACCAGCTACGTTTTGTCGCTGGGAACTACCGACACGGCGGCGCATGTCTACCCAGATCGGCGTGGCATTGCGAGCGATGACGGCGTTTTCTCCTATAAGCCCCTGCCCTTCTCGGCGATCTCCGACGGCATGGGCCAGACCATCTTCGCGAGCGAGCGGGCTACGGCCTACCTGCAACAACTCGGAACGATCGATCCTGCGATCGGTGCCCGATTCGGTTGGTATTTCGCCGGGGATCTTGGCGACACGCTTTTCCTGACCTTTTACCCACCCAACATGCCCAAAAAAGTAGGGTCGGGCGCGGGCGCCTCCCATGCCGCCGCCGCATCCAGCCTCCATCCGGGCGGGTTGAACGTCCTGATGGGCGATGGATCTGTCCGATTTGTCAAAGACACGATCTCGACCTGGCCGTTCGACCGAGTCACCGGCCGGCCTGAGGGGGCGACCGAGGGGCCCGGTGGTCATTGGAACAACCTGCCCAGATCGGGGGTCTGGCAAGCCTTGACAAGTTATCAGGGCGGCGAGGTTGTCGACCCTGAATCGTACTGAATCGACAAAATAGGCCCCAACCCTTGTCCGAAATGGCGCCGCTCGACCCGGCCGATCATGGGCCCAGGGGCAGCCCGATCCGGAACTCGGTGCCGACCGGCGGGTGGCCGACCTCCAGGGTCCCCCCCTGGATCGCGATCGACTCGCGGACGATGGCGAGGCCGAGCCCTCGGCCGGACCCCTTGGTCGAGTAGCCCGCCTCGAAGATCCGGCGGCGGTCGGCGGGGGGGATGCCCGGGCCGTTGTCGGCGATGGCGAGCTCGACCTCCGAGCCCGAGGCCCGGGCGGAGAGGACGACGAGGGGCGGAGTGCCGGCGGCGGCGGCGGCCTCGACGGCGTTCTTGATCAGGTTGACGAGGGCGTGGATCAGCAAGCGTCGATCGGCCAGGACGGTCGGCCAGGTGTCGGGCCCGCCCTCGCGTTCGACCCTGGCCCCGGTGGCTTCGAGCCTGGGGGCGAGCAGGGCGAGGGCGTCGTCGACGCATTCGCCCAGGGGGATCGGCCCGAGGGCGACCGGCAGGGTCGTCCGCTTGAGGTAGCCGTCGAGCTCGCGGACGGTCAGGGCGATGTAGTCGGAGCAGGCGGCGATCTGGCGGCAGACGTCGCGGGCGATGATGGCGCTGCCCTTGAGCTCGAACTCGGGGTCGATCCCGCGCTCGGCGTATTCCCGCCTCAATGCGTGGAGGAACCGCTCGGCCGAGCCGGCGTCGAGCCCGGCCCGGCGCGCCGCGGCGGCGTGGGCGGCGGCGTCCTCGGCGACGAAGCGCTCTAATAGGTCGATGTGACTGGCGAGGTTCTGCCGCTCGTTGGCGACGACGAAGGCGACGTTGCCCAGCTCGTGGCAGGTCCGGTCGGCCAGGTCGAGCGTGGCGGCGCTGGCGGCCTCTCGGGCGACCCGCTCGCGCTGGGTCCGGGCGTGGAGGACCATGTAGCCCAGGCAGAGCAGCGAGTAGCCCGAGAGCCCGAGCAGGGCCAGGAGCAGGCGATGGTACGAGGTCTCGACGTCGTCGACCGCCTCGGCGATCTCGGGCACGACCCGGTAGCTCACCGCGAGGTCGAGCGCCGGGCCTCGGCCGTCGTCGTCGGTCAGGGCGATCCGGTCGGTCGTCTGGTCCATGCCGGCCGAAGGCCCCGACTCCGGCCTCCACGACGCCAGGACCGGTCCGCCCCTGGGTCCGAGGTCGAGGGCGATGATCCGGATCAGGCGGAACTGGGCGTCGTGGTGCGAGAGTTCGTCGCCGAGGTCGGTCAGGGCCCGGGCCAGCAGCGGCCCGGCCTTCGCCCGCCCCTCGGCCGAGGCCAGCCGCCACCGCTCGGCGTGGTCGATCAGGGTATACCCGAGGTAATCATCCAGCCTGAGCCAGCCGGAGATGATCCGATGGAGCGCCGCGCGGCCGGTCTGGAGCGGCCGGTGGTACTCGCCGACGAGCACGACCAGGCCGAACCCGAACGAGAGCAGCGAGAGCAGGCCGATGATCACCCCCGCCGCGCCCAGGACCCCGTGGAGCCGGGCCGGGTAGCTCGCCAGCCGCCGGAACAGCCTCATGGGCGGGCCCCCTTCGCCGGCCCCGACTTCGACCGCGGCTCGGGCCCCTGGACCCACCGGCCGTCGGGACCTCGGGCGAACTCGGCCACCAGCGGCGACCCGGGCCGGACGGCCAGGACGTGCCCGGGATCTCCCCGGCGCTCGCCGTCGGGCTCGAAGGCGAGGGCCCGGCCGAAGGCGCGGGCGTCGGTCGCCGGCAGGTCGAGCGTGGCCAGGGCGTCGCGGACGGCGTCGGCCGAGACGGGCCGATCGGCCGGGGGCAGGTCGACCGCCAGGAGCAGGGCCGAGGCGATCTCGGCGAGGGCCTGGGTGTCGTTGTTGACGCCGTGGTCGGGCGAGCGGCTCGAAGCGGTCGAGGCGCACCAGATCGGGAACGACCGGAGCCCGGCGAGCGCGTCGAGGGTCTCCCGGCCGACGCCGTCGCCGCAGACGACGCGGATCGGCCCCTCGCTGCCGACCCTCCCCCGCCAGGTCGACCGCCTCCGGAGGGCCGCGAGCATCCGCCGGGTCGGGTCGCCCTGGAGCGGCAGGACGACCCAGGTCGCCTCCCCCTCGCCCGAACCCTCGGCCGACGACCACGCCTCGTCCGCCAGCGCCACCTCCTCGGCCGAGGGGACCACCGGCGCCCCCGGCAGGCGGTTGACCGACGGCACGCCCAGCGTCTCGGGCCGGTCAATCACCTCGACGCCCGACCCCCTGGCCCGGATCGCCGCCCGGAAGCAGCCGGCCAGGTCGATCGAGTACGGGTCGTGCGGGTCGACCACGACGTAGGCCCGCCGGGGCGACTTGCCGCCGCCCTGATCGATCAAGCAATTCACGACCGACTCCGCCAGCCGGCGGTTGTCCGGGCAGAACCGGAACGTCCGCCCCGGGTCGATCTCCAGCAAGGCAACCGGCCGATCCTGGCCCGGCAAGGCCGCCATCAAGGCCGTGGCCCAGGGGATCAGCAGGACCGGGCCCGAAGGCCCCGCCTCGCGGGTCGCCTCGGCCAGGGCAACCGTGAGGACCGACGTCGAAGACCCCACCACCGCGACCGGCGGCGGCCGGGTTGCCAAGGACCGCGCGACCTCGTCGCCGGTCTCCCCCACCCCCCGGACCCCCCGCCACCCGAACCGGACCCGCCGGCCGTGCCGGGGGGTGGCGACCACCACCGACTCGCCGTCATCCTCGACCGCCTTGGCCAGCTTCCGCCCGACGCAGACCTCGACCGCGTGGCGGAAGTGCGACCAGTCGCGGCGATCCGGGAAGAAGACCGCGACCTCGCTCGAAACCGCCGCCGCGCCCGATCCCCCCTCGTTCGACCGGCACCCCTCGAACGCCAGCGTGTAGACCATCAGGCCGGCCAGGCCCAGGCCGAAGGTCCCGAGCAGCCCGGTCCCGAATCGGTTCGCGGAGCCCATCACGAGTCGGTCCCCGATCGATCCACAGGGGGCTCGATCCCAGCGCGTCGGGTGATCGGGTGGCAGGGGTAAGCTTGCTTACCCCGGGTCGCCACACGTCGAGCCACCGGGGTAAGCAAGCTTACCCCTGCCACCCCGACGCTCGCCCCTTGGAAAGTATCGCATCGCGGAGGGCCGGCTAACACTCGAATCGCGGCGGAGGGCCGATTTTCAGCCGGCGGCGGGTTCCGTGCTCGCGACGGGGGCTTCGGGAGGACTGGCCGGCGTCGGCGGGTCGCCGGCGAAGGTGTCGAGCTCGTGCTCGGGGAGGTAGACGTCGTGGATCTCGGTGCCGTCGACGTCGCGGCGGAGGAGGAGGTAGATGATCGAGGCGGCGGACCAGAAGTAGCTGTAGGTCCAGGCCTGCACCAGCAGGGCGACGGCGGCGAGCCAGAGGTCGCGGATCGTGTCGGCCAGGTCCGTCGTCTTGACCGGGTCGGGGGCTCCGAGGGCGACTCCCCAGTCGCTGAGTCCGACCACGACCCGGGCGAGGAAGACGGCGAGGATCAGGCCGACCACGCCGATCGCCCAGGAGGACGCGGCGAGGACGGCGTATCGGGCCAGGCGCTGGTTAACGTAGGAGTAGGACCGGCTCAGGGCGTCGGGGGTGTCCTCCCCCTCGGCGGCGACGGTCGCGTGCATCAGGGGCCAGGCGGCGGCCAGGCCGAGGAGGATCAGGGCCATCGCCAGCCCGGCCAGGAGCGGGAGGAACGTGAAGATCGCGGCGATCGTCGATCCGACCCCGTTCGGGAGCCGGTAGAGCAGCCCGAACCCGGCGCAGCCGGCGGCGAACACGGCCACGGCGATCATCGGCGTCAGCGGCGCGGCGATCAGGGGGAAGGCACGGCCCAGGGCGAAGCGGGAGGCCGTCCCCAGGCCGACCTTCCGGCCCGTGGCCGCCTCGACCACCGCGATCCGCGCGATCGCCCCGCCGACCACCCCCCAGACCAGGACCGCCCAGAATCCGAGCGCGGCCGACCGGGCGAAGTCGAGCGGCTCGACGCCCGGCCTGAAGATCCGGACGAATGGCGACACGATCACCCGGGGCGGCTCGGCCACCCGCCAGGCGACCTCGGCCGGCCCGCCGTCGACCCGGAGGTCGGGCGGGCCGAGCGTCGGGAGGAGCCGGAACGGGCCGATCGATGGGGCCGACTCGCCCAGGACCCGGCCGATCGCCGCCCAGCCGAGCCAGAGGGCGACCAGGCCGACCGAGGCCAGGATCAGCTTGCGGGGGTCGGCGGCGAACCCGACGGCCCGGCTGAGGGTGCCGATCGGCGGCGGCCAGAGGGGGATCGCGGCTTCGGTCGGTTCGGGGTCGGTGGCCAATGCGGCTCTCCGGGCTCGGCAGGGCGGGGCCAACCGGCGGTCGGGGGGAGGTCGAAAATGAAGGATTCGGGGGTCAGGGGACGACGCAGGTCAGGAGCGTGGCCGAGCCGTCGGGGACGACCTCGCACGGGCCGATCGACGCCGGCAGGAGCAGGGTCTGGCCGAGCTCGAGCCGGGTCGAGCCGGCCTCGGAGCGGAACTCGGCCGAGCCGCCCAGGCCCAGGACGATCGTGAACCGCTCGGGGTCGCCGACCCGGGCCGGGCCGGTCAGGTTGAGCCGCTCCAGCGCGAAGTAGTCCGACCGGGACAGCCGCTCGAAGGTCCCCCCCTCGGTCGGCTCGACGGTCGTGGCGATGGGGGCGACGGGGCCGGCCTCGAAGTCGATCGATTCGAGCGCCTCGGCCAGGTGGAGCTGGCGGGGCTTGCCGTCGAGCCCGACCCGGCCCCAGTCGTGGAGCCGGAACGTGGCGTCCGACATCTGCTGGATCTCGGCCAGGACCACGCCCGAGCCGATCGCATGCACCGTGCCGGCCGGGATCAGGATGCAGTCGCCGGCGCGGGCGGGGAACGAGTGGATCAGGGGCTCGACCGCCCCGGTCGCCAGGGCCTCGGCCATCATGGGCCGGTCGACGCCGGCCTTGAGCCCGGCGTAGATCTTGCTGCCGGGCTCGGCGTGGACGATCACCCAGGTCTCGGTCTTGCCGTTGTCGTCGGCCAGCCGCCGCCCCTTGTGGTCGTCGGGGTGGACCTGGACCGAGAGGTCCTGGTGGGCGTCGATGAACTTGATCAGGAGCGGGAACTGGTCGCGGGCGCCGACGGCCTTGCCGTAGATCTCCTCGCCCCGGCGGACGACGAGGTCGCGGAGGGTGGTGCCGGCGAAGGGCCCCTCGGCGACCCGGCTGACGTCGGCCCGGTGGTCGGAGATTTCCCAGCTCTCGGCGAATTCCGAGCCCTCGCCGATCGGCTTGCGGAGGACGGTCGCGAGCCGCCGCCCGCCCCAGACCAGGCGCTTGTAGATCGGCTCGAATCGGAGCGGATGGAGCGGGTCGACCATGATCCTTTTCATCTCGCCCCTTCAATCAGCGAACGCCCAAGGGCCCGGTTGTAACGCCCGACGCCGCGGATTGTCTATCGATGGCGGAAAAGATCAACGCCAGTTTCGGCCCGATGGCCCGGCCGATCAGGCGGTCGCGGCGGGGTGGCCGCCGGCATGGGCTGGGGCCGTGGCGGTCGGGGGCCGAAGCTCTCGGTAGATCGCGATCCACTGCTCGATCAGGTCGGGCCAGGTGAACCCGCGTTCCAGCGCGGCCCGCCGGCCGGCCTCGGCCATCCGGGCGGCGAGCTCGCCGTCCTCGCCGAGTTTGTCCATCGCGGCGGCCAGGCCGGCGACGACCGACTCCTCGTCCGAAGGGGGGAGGAGGATGCCGGTCTCGGGCGTGATCAACTCGGCCGGGCCGCCCCAGTCGACGCAGATCGTCGGCAGGCCGAGCATCATCGCCTCCTGGACGACGATCCCGTTCGCCTCGGCGAGGGTCGGGAAGACGAAGGCCCGGTACTGGCGGAGGTCCTTGAGCAGCTTGTCGTGAGGGGTCCAGCCGAAGAACCGGACGCGGTCGCCGAGCTTGAGCTCGGCGACCAGCTTCTCCAGGTGCTCCTGGAATGCCCCCTGGCCGATGATGTCGAGCGTGGCCGGGTTCCTGGTCCGGGCCAGGGCCTTGATCGACAGGTCGGCGCCTTTGTAGGGGACCAGGCGGCCGTGCTGGACGAACCGGAAGTTGGGGCCGGAGTGCTCGATCAAGGGCTCGTGGCGGATCTTGTCGGGCAGGCCGCTGTCGAGCGTCGGGCGGAACTGGGCGTCGCGGCAGCCGGCGATCCGGAGCGACTCGGCCGTCCGCTCGCCGCCGGCGACGAGCAGGACGTCGGCCGTCTGCTTGCCCGAGAAGAACAGCCGGTGGAGCCGCTGCGACGGGACGAGCCAGGTCCGCCTGATCCGGTCCTTCGGGCTTTCCCGATCGCGGAACGGCCTGGGGTGGTGGATGTTGCCGTTGAGCGGCCCGATCACGACCGGAGTGCCCGGGACCGGGAACGTCGGGGCGACCGGCGAGATCGGCGAGGTGACGTGCACGACCGCCCCGGGGTGCTCCCGGGCCAGCTCCCGGGCGACCTTGGCGGCCCGCCACATGAAGTAGGGGGTCGAGAAGAATTCGAGGGCCTTGCTCTTCGCCAGGAAGACGTCGAGCCTGTCGTCCTCGACGTAGCTCGCCTTCATCTCCGGGAAGTTGGCCGTGATCTCGTCGCGGACCCGCGAATGGGTGACCTGGTGGACCTCGACCCCCCGGTCGACGAGCGACTGGTAGATCTGGAGGGCCTTGATCGCCTCGCCCCCCATCCGCTCGGAGACGTTGGGCGCGATCAGGATCACGAACGGCGTGGCCCGGCTCTCCTCGATCCCCATTGGCGTCGCGTCCCCGGATGAAGCGGCGGTCGGTCGATCCTTGGCGAATTTAGCCCCGGCGTTGGGCGGAGTTTCGACCTGGATCATAAGCCGCGAGGCGTCGAAAGGCGAGTGTTCCCGGCCGATCCGGATCAGATCCTCCCGAGGCCGATGGCCTGGCGTGGCCCGGGGGGGGCGTGCTAGATTGGTGGGACAGGAACGCCCCCGCCGATTGGCCGTCCCCGCGAGGCCAACGGCGGCGCCGCTCAGAGGGCCTCGGCCTCGGGACTGGCCGACGCGTCCCGCGTCTCCTCCCCCACCCGCAACGCCGCCCGGCACGTCTCTACCCCTCCTCGCGAGGGCGGAGCGACCCCCATGCGTACCGATCAAGACCTGTTCTCCGAAGAATCGCAGATGGTCTCGATGAGCTTCGGCGACCACATCGAGGACCTCCGCTACCGGCTGATCCTCGCCCTCGTCGGCCTGTTCGTCGGCCTGATCATCACCTTCGTCCCGCTCCCGGTGCTCGGCCAGAGCATCGGCCTGTACGTCTTCGACACGATGGAGCGGCCCGCCAAGGTCACCCTCAAGCAGTTCTACGCCGACCAGGCGGTCCGCGAGGCGGACAAGGCCAAGAAGGAGCTGCGGATCACCGCGCCGGTCTTGTCCTACGTCCCGGCGAAGGACCTGGTCGAGCAACTGGCCAAGTTCGCCCCCAAGCTCGCCCCGATGCTGCCCAACCCCGAGTCCCTGAAGGACCAGAAGTTCGCGTGGCCGGTCAGCTCCGACGCCAGCGACCAGATCCTCAACGCCGAGACGTTCACCTCCCGGAGCCCGCTGATCTCGCTGGCCCCGCTGGAGTCGATCACGATCTACTTCATGGTCTGCATGGTCTCGGGCCTGGTGGTGACCAGCCCCTGGGTCTTCTACCAGGTCTGGGCGTTCATCGCGGCGGGGCTTTATCGGCACGAGCGGCACTACGTCAAGAAATTCCTGCCGTTCTCGCTCGGGCTGTTCCTCTCGGGCGTGTTCCTCTGCTTCTTCGGCGTCCTGCCGGTGACCCTGGGCTTCCTGCTCCAGTTCAACGTCTGGCTCGGGATCGAGCCGACGATGCGGATCACGGACTGGATGAGCTTCGCCACGATCCTGCCCTTGGTCTTCGGGGCGTGCTTCCAGACGCCGCTGATCATGCTGTTCCTGGAGCGGATCGGCATCCTGACGGCGGACGACTTCCGCGAGAAGCGGCGGATCGCCATCCTGGTGATGGTGGTGGCCGCGGCGATCCTGACGCCCGGCCCGGACGTCTTCAGCCAGTGCATGCTGGCGATCCCGATGATCGCGCTTTATGAGCTGGGCTTGATCATGATCACCTCCAACAAGGCCAGGCGCACCGTCGAGGTGGCTTCCTGAGATGGACGCGAAGCCGGGGATGGTTCATCTGGTCGGGGCGGGCCCGGGCGACCCGGGCCTGCTCACCCGCAGGGGCCACGAGGCCCTGGCTCGGGCTGAGGTCGTGGTCTACGACCACCTGGCCAGCCCCAGGCTGCTCGACCTGGCGCCGAGCACGGCCCTGCGGATCTCGGCGGGCAAGACGATCGGCCACTGCACGCTCTCGCAAGCCGAGATCAACGACGTCCTCGTCGAGCACGCCAGGCTCGGCCGGCGGGTCGTCCGGCTCAAAGGGGGCGACCCCTACGTCTTCGGCCGGGGGGCGGAGGAGGCCGAGCACCTCGTCCGCCACGGCATCCCGTTCATCGTCGTCCCCGGCGTGACCGCCGCGCTCGGGGCGACCTCCTACGCCGGCATCCCCGTCACCCACCGCGACGCCGCCTCGGCCGTCGCCTTCGTCACCGGCCACGCCCAGGGGGGAGAGGGGTCCGACTCGGCCAACCGGCTCGACTGGTCGGCCCTGGCCCGGTTCCCGGGGACCCTGGTCATCTACATGGGCGTGACCCGACTGGCGGGCCTCTGCCGGGCCCTGATCGCCGAGGGGAAGGACCCGAGCACCCCCTCGGCCATGATCCAGTCGGGCACCCTGAGCGGCCAGCGGACCGTCGTCGCCCCCCTGGCCGACCTGCCCGAGCGGGCGGCCGAGGCCGGGATCGGACCGCCGGCGCTGCTGGTCGTGGGCGAGGTCGTCGCCCGGAGGCCCGAGCTGGCCTGGTTCGAGGCCCGCCCCCTGTTCGGCCGGCGGATCGTGGTCACCCGGCCCGGCGACGACTCCGACGCCTCGGCCGAGTCGCTCGAAGCCCTCGGCGCCGAGGTCCTGGTCGCGCCCACGGTCCGGATCTTGCCCCTCGACGACTTCGGGCCGCTCGACCGGGCGATCGACCGGCTGTCCACGTTCGACTGGCTGGTCTTCACCTCGGGCAACGGCGTCCGCCACTTCCTCGACCGGCTCGAAACCCGGGGACGCGACCTCCGGGCCCTCGGCCACCTCAAGCTCGCCGCGATCGGCCCGAGCACGGCCGAGGCCCTGGCCCGCTTCCGCCTCAAGGCCGACCTCGTGCCCGAATCCTACCGATCCGAGGCCCTCGCCGAAGCCCTGCTCGGCCCCGCCGCCGGCCGTCGCGTCCTCCTCGCCCGGGCCGACCGAGGCCGGACGATCCTCAAGGACGAGCTGGAACGGGTGGCCGACGTGGAGCAGGTGCCGACCTATCGGAACGTCGACGCCGACTCGCTCCCGCCCGAGGTCCTGGCCCGGATCGAGGCCGGCACCGTCGACTGGATCACCCTGACCAGCTCCGCCATCGCCGAGCGCCTCTTTGGCCTCGTCCCGGACGAAGCCAGGCACAAGCTCGGGACCTCGATCCGCCTGGCCAGCATCAGCCCGGTGACCTCGGCCGCCGTCGCCCGCCTCGGCCGCCCGGTCCAGGCCGAGGCCCAGGTCTACACCTGGGACGGCCTCGTCGCCGCGCTGGTCGCCCGGGTCGCCGATGGCGGCTAGCCCGGGCCCGGCGGCCGAGCTTTCCCTCGACGCCTCAGCGCAGCTCGCGCGAGGTCTCGAACCCCTGCCAGAGCACGAAGGCCGCGCCCAGGATGAAGCAGATGTCGAGCACCAGGCTCTGGCCGCCGAAGACCTTGAGGATGATATCCAGCAGGAATAGCACGGCCACCAGGCCGGCGACGCCCATCGCCCCGAAGCAGAGGATCTTCTCGGTCTCCATCGACGTGCTCACTCCGGTCCGACCGCGGGGATACCTCGACCTTTCCTAGCCTACCACACCCCCGCCGAGTTGCCATCGGCCCGGGCCGGTAGGGCTAATCGGTTCGTCAAATCGGCCCTGGTCGGCCGCACCAACATGCGAGCAGTCATGTAGGGTGGGTCGAGCGCAGCGAGCCCCACCCTACATGTTTCGATCTGCTAATTCGACGAACCGATCAGCCCTCGCGCGGGATGCGCGGAGGTTGGCGAAGTTCGGGGCCTTCGAGATCTTGGACGATCCCCGAACGCCCGAAGTTCCGCGACCTTCGCCGAAGCACCGCGGCCGGGTGTCACTCTCGTTACTGGAGCTTGGCTTTCTTGGGTGGCAGGGGTCGGTACTCCGCCCCCGGGGCCGCCGGT
>JAABUQ010000809.1_pt1 | contig 72075 bp, 72 predicted proteins | sample 5560001 | NCBI WGS metagenome assembly JAABUQ01 (sample SAMN10711888, study PRJNA513371) | rock metagenome | isolation source: Antarctica rocks | place: Antarctica: Victoria Land, Finger Mt nord | collected 2015-12-18 | reverse complement strand
GAGCGCACTGCCATTTGCAATCGTTTTTTCTGTTCTTGATTGAGGAACCCTTCTGTAGGCATTGTCCAATTCACTCTGCGTCTTTCAAGCTTCCATTTTATACCTTTTAGAGGTTCATTAGCTTAAGCGTCTCCAAGTGCTTAGATCATACCATAGGTTATTCATTAACGACTAATGTATTGATCTAATGACTAGGGGCGAGGATGACCAAATACAATCAGTGGTGCAGCAGCTACTATCTCGTCTAAAAGCAGACAGCCGCTCTTCAAGCGCGATTGCTCGACTGGCTGCTGTGAGCCAACCAACTGTTTCACGGATGCGTCGTTCAGATGGAAAATGTCAGCGCGTCAGCAAGGCATTCAATAAGCTATGCAATTTCTACAATGTGCCGATTCCCGCGATGAGTAAAGCTAGCCACGAGTACAATGAATTGCTTCGGGAGGCTATTATTGATGCATGGGATGGAACGGAGGCAGGTGGACGAGCGTTGCTCGTGGTTATCCAAGGACTAAAAGGACTTAAAAAACCAGATGACATAGCAGGAGAGTCACTTGACCACATCTGATCACCAGATTGACAAGATCTTTGGCTCACTGGAGTCTGCTGGTTACCCACGCAGCCTGCAAAATGCTTTGCTGCCCGAATGGGTAACACCGGAAGTGCTATCAGATGCTGCAGCGTCATCGGAGATCGCGGCAATCCTTGCAAAGCGATTAGGTCTTCGTGCGAGTCCTCTTTTCACTGCAAACCCGCGAGTGGAATCACTTCGGCGGCGTGACATAAAGTACAAGCGATCAATTCCGAACAGATCGAAGAATCTGACGGCAGCAACATCAATTGGTATTAGCGTTGCCGAATCTATTGCATCGGCTTGCCGGGTGGAATTCAGTCCGTTTGTGGGCAGTGCTGACGCTCTTCGCAAAGAAGTGCTTGCTTCTTCAGGTTATTGGTTAGGGTTGAGAAATTTGTTGATGTCCTGCTGGTCACATGGCATACCTGTTATTTATCTAGCAGGACTTGGTCAAGGTGTAACGAAGATGGATGGCATGGTGGTTCATACAGGCGATCGACCAGTCATTATTTTGTCAAAAGCGTCACCGCTGTGGGCATGGCAACTCTTTATCTTGGCTCATGAAGTTGCCCATGTAGTGCTTGAGCATGTAGCTCCTGACGAAATATTGATCGATGAGGAACTGGGCGAAAACTCCTATGCTTTGAAGGATAATGACTTGGACGAAAGCGCTGCAGATATGTTCGCGATCGAGCTGTTAAACGGCAGGGAAAACGCAACTTATACCGTGTCGAACAATCAGGTCAATTTTAGGGAGTTAGCACATGTCGCGCATAAATTTGGTAAGGCAAACCAAATCGATCCTGGACATATCGTATTGAATTTTGCGAATCAGTCCGGCAAATGGGACGTTGGTATTGCGGCAGCGAAGGTGTTGCAGGGTGAGCATCCGCCTGCATCAGTGGTCATCAACGAAGCAATGTGGGGCGGTATTGACCCTGAAGCATTACCAATGGACACCATCGAGTTCCTTGGTAGGGTGACTGGTTCATATCTTGAGTAGGGCAGCTCATGAACCGGTCAATTCTAATCGATAATGATGCTTTACTCAAACTCGCACGTTACGGGTTGCTTGATGAGGCTGTAGCTCTATTCAGGTGCACTCCGAACAATATGCGTGTACTTGCAACCGCGAAATACTCGCTCTTGCCTGCTAAAAATCGCTTGCGGCTCTGTGAAGATGAGGAGAGTGCCGCCAGACTAGAAGAATTCCTTAGAACTTCCACTCCGCTAGACGCCAGATCAGCCGACCCAAAGTTATTGGACACGCTGAACGCTGTTCAGAATATTGACGCTGGAGAATCCCTGCTGCTTGCAGTGGGCGCTACCGACATGAATACACTCGTAATCACGGGCGACAAGCGCTCTCTGGCGGCGCTTTGCTCTGATGATTCTGTTGCTCAAGTCTTCAGCGCGCTGGCAGGTCGTGTAATGTCAATGGAAGTACTATTCTCGTATTTAGTTGAGCATCAATTTGCCCACATTTAGGCGCGCGTAAGGTCTAAACCAAATGTGGACAAAGCTCTGAGCATTGCGTTTGGCATATCCACTCCCGCCGATCTTAATTCAGTACGAGAAGGTCTTAGTTCATACATCAATCGCCTGCGTAAGCTAACTAGATGTTTGCTATATGAAGGGACTAGTTAAGTTTTGAGAAGCACTGCATACGGTGCCTTCACACGAGCGACGAGTCCAATAGGGGTTATGGTTTGTTTATCCTGTGCGACTGACACTTGTTGAGGCGTATGGAGAAAACAACCTTTGTCAACTCGGCCCATCAAATATTGATCACCCTTACGTCCACGGCTAGGTCCAATCCCAACCTGTAGTTCGCCTAAATCCAAGTCAAATTCCTCCACCCGAAGTTCGTCTAGGACTAGTGCATATCGTGAGCCGCGAACTTCTATCCCCTTAGGAATGGGTTGCCAATTGACACCATCATCAGAGTACTGTTTAGCAATTTCTGGCGGGGCAGCATGCCTAGAATTCATCTTTTGCATCACAATGAGAACTTGGTTGCCACTTTTTTCCACCTCCTTAGCGAAGGGTTGAACCATGCTGAACGGATGGCAGGTGTTACCACCGTACCCCCAGAATATCGAACCTGCCTCTTCAAATTCGCGTTGCTTCCGCTTGACAATGTCTTCGATGCTCTCTTGCGCGTGCAGCCCAACTTTCATAAATATGAGACCGGATTTTTCAAGTGCGTCATCCATTATTCACCTCAAGTTTTTCAAGTATGTGGAGCTGGTCTGATTCCCTGTCGGGGTTTAGTGTAGTCCGTTCGCGCACGTATCGAAAGCGCAACGGGGAATTCTTGCCGTAAAAATTATCAAGTCGTGCTGACTCAAGAGGTTCAGATGTTTTCTGCATGCAACCGGGGTCGATGCGACGGAATAGACACGAGCATGAACGCAGATCAGGGGCATCATCAAGGTGATAAAAATGCAGCTGTGGTAGCAGCTCAGATACCACGTATCCGAGTTCAAGCGCACGGCATTGCGTATCGCGTAGTACTTCCTGGGTCCATGGTAGGTCAGGGTCATCCGCTATAACGACAATGCCCAAACTCTTCTCTTTAGTTGCCTGACTGCCACGCTCGAAAAAAGCTATGACACTTTCTCCACCGTTGCTTGCCCCCCAAGGCGGATTGATGTGAAACCCATCGTATGCGCCAAAGTGCTCCAGAGGCAAGGCTTCTGCCACATTGTAGAGGTATGCTGAAACCTCAATTTTGGGGTGAAGTTTTTCGCCAAATCGCTGCACGGAATTAACAATTCGCTCGTCAAAATCAAGCAAAGTGATCGACTTTGGTCCATAGTTGATGACATCTTGAGCTTTCAAATGAGCAGCGGACAGTGCAATTCCATCACCGTCCCCAACAAATACAACATCCTTGTTATTAAAAACACGAGCTACGTACTCTGCTTGGATCACCATATCGGCGACCTTCATGTATATCTGGTCGAACTCGCGAATAGGTGCTGGTCAGTTCTGGACGACATCTGAGATTGCGTTAATCGCCTTTCGCAGGTCAAACTCCATGCAAGCCCCCAAAGCGTGCTCTTGTAGAAGTCCGATTACCCGTGTTTTTCAAAGTCTTAATCCTCTTCGTTATAGGGCGTACCCCATTAACCAAGCATACAACGACTTTCGTGAACAATCCAGACGCTGACCGCGCTCGCGGTACAGCGCTGGCTTCCCTCAGTCAGAAGACCAAGAGCGGTTTTGAGTGAGGCGGCTCCATCCCCACTGTTGGCACAAATTAGACCAATCTTCTTGATCAGCTTGGCTGAGTTGTCATCTCGATGAAGCTCCTGTCCACAGTTACAAGAATGCCATCTGTCCTGAAGTTCCTTGCCGACGCGGTTGAGACAATCCCAGCAGTGTTGAGATGTCCCACGAGGATCGACTTCCCTAACAACTTTTCCTAGCTTCCATGCCACAAACTTAAGCACCTGGAGAAACTGACCGTGAGCAGCATCCAGCATCGATTTATTCAGACCGGCTTTAGCTGACTGCCCATTTGGTAGCCAGTTTCCCTGATTATCAACTTTTGCCTTAGCACGTCTAGTCAAGTTCTTCAGCTTGAGATCCTCAACAAACAACACATCACACTTCCCAAAAATCCAGTAAGCAAGCTTGAACTGAAAATCTAATCGTTGTCGTGCAATGCGCTGGTGCAGCCTCGCAATTTTTACCTTGAGAATTCTCCAAGGTAACGAAAACTTTCTGCGCTTCTGAAGTCTCTGTTGAAGCTTGGCTAGTTTGTTGGCAGACGTTTTAAAAAAGCGTGGATGTTCAACCATCTCACCTGTTGACAATGCCGCATAATTTTCAACGCCCAAGTCAATCCCCATGCTGTTTTCTGTGGTCGGTTGGATTTCTGCAACCGCTACAGGTACGTTTTTGTCCTCAAGCGTCAAGCTGATATACCAGCCATCAGACTCCTTGATAACTGTACCTGTCTTAACCGTAAAACCATCTGGGATTGGGCGATGAAACACCATTGGGACTAGCCCAATTTTGGCAAGATTGATATAGAATCTACCATGCTCATCTTTTGTAACGTCAGAATTGTCAAGCTGGGTATAGCTGAAAGACTTATAGTAATGCTTTCCTCTAAACCGAGGTTTGCCACTCCTGCTACCATTTTGGTCTGGGTTGATGAATCGAGCAAACGCAGTTTCAACTCGATTCACCACGTCTTGGAATACCTGAGAATCTAATTCCTTATATTCAGGAAATAGCTTCTTGGTATGCTTTTGGTCAGCTAACTGTACTGTTTGCCACTGCACATAACCGTTCACGATATTAGGATGCCTATCTCCCTTCTTCGTGACCGGCTTGCCGTCGTTGTCCTTTTTCCTACCGTCGCGAGTCTGTACCCTAAACTCAGGAATGTTTTTGTAAATCTCTTGAATTGGAGTAATAGAACACGTTAAAGGGCAAGCATTGATGGGAGTTCTGGTAGCTTCCCACCAGGCAAAACGCTCTCCCAAGCGATAGTTGTATTGGCGACGGCAAAGCTCCACCCACGTCTTAAATCTAGTGAGTTGGTTAAGCGTGGGTTTGAGCCGATATTTGTAAGTTAGCTGCATTGCTGATATCGACCTATATCAACTTTTCTAACTATTATTATATATGAGTGTATCTCTAAATAGCAACACTGACATGAAGAATGATTTTGTCTCCAGTGGTCGGGCAGTGTCCGATCTGAAAGCTCACATGGTCTTAGTTTCTAAGAAAGGCGCGAAAAGTACTTACTGGAGCTATGTGATCTCGCCTTGAAGAGATCTTATTAGACCTATGCCAGAAATGGGACTGCAAGCTAATTGAGTTCAATGGGGAAGCAGACCATTACAAATTGCTGTTTCAGTACTATCCGCAGATGGAACTACCCAAGGCGCGTCAACAATATCAAATCAGTGACTAGCAGACGATTGCGGAGTGAGTTCACCGCAGAGGTAGATAAGTTTTACTGGAAAAAAGTTCTGTGGAATGAGTCATATTTTATTGCTTCTTGTGGCGGAGTCACAATCTCAGTTCTTAGGCGCTATATCGAACAGCAAGATACTCCTGAGTAGCCCAAGTCATTGGGATTGTTCGTCTCCGTTGCACTACGACTCACGCGGCTTTCATCCCGACGCTCCCCTGCGGGAGAGCGCGGGACTTCCCGCCTGGTAGTTAATGAAGGAAAGGCAAAAGGGCAAACTCTTGACGAATCTCCAAGAGTGAACGGTCAAGTAGAGATTCAAAGTCAAGAAATGGAACCAAACGCTGACGCTGACGACTCTGACGCCACATTGAAATCAATTCTGGTAACAGCTGTGGCAAGACAAAAAGGATTGAAGCGTACAGCCACATCACCCCATGCTCTTTCACCAGATCGTCGTACATGACTTTGATCGCAGGACTGATGTTTGGATCTTTAAGCGTGCGTAGGTGATCTCGAAATTTGTAATTGCTCGTCCACCAAGTCAGCGGCAGAATTTTAAGTTCGTCATCCATACCCGTATCGCAGCCATAGACAATATGTGATACATCATGCGCCAACAAAATTTTGGCGAAGTCTGGTGGCAGTTTCCGTGGGTCAGTGACGTTTGGATTCACAGTATAGTACTCTTCTAATCCTTGTCGAAGTGTCTGAGTACTATTTCTGTCTGTATAAAGAGGGCGAGAAGGCTGACTCATAACTGGCTTTATTAAAATACAGTACCGTTTCGTAATTTATAATAGCATTTATGAGCAATGTCACCAAAAAATCACTGGGAAGACCCCGTAGTGCCCAATCTCACCAAGCTATTTTGCAAGCGGCTCTGGCACTGCTGGCAGAAGTCGGGTTTGAGCGGATGAGCATTGAAGCAATCGCAATTCGTGCTGGAGTTGGCAAAACTACGATCTATCGTCGCTATGACTCCAAAGAAGAACTTGTTGCAGAGGCAATTGAAAGCCTCAGAGAGGAAGTTGTTATCCCTAACACAGGCACACTTTGGGGCGATATGGATGCACTGATCCAAAATGCCGCACAAATCACGCTCAGTCCTTTGGGGCGGCAAACGGTTGCCATGATTATCAGCAGTGCCTCCAGCAATCCTCAATTTGCTCAGATTTACTGGACAAAATATCTACAACCTCGACGACAAGCTTTTGCAGTTGTCATTGAACGGGCAAAAACCAGAAATGAAATTCAGGCGGATATAGATCCTGCTTTAGTTTTTGACACGATGAGTGGGATTATGCTTTACGCACAAATCTTTCAACCCACTTCTGAATCGTGGGAAGCATATGTTCGTGGTGCCTTACACCTGATTCTTAGAAACCCACTAGGCTAATCTTGACTGAACTAGAAGTTTCTGTATGTTCAGTAGGTCTTAATTTTGAGATAGTGTCTTAGTGATTCGGGATGAAGAGGAAAACATATTGAGTCAGATGGACTCCTACTTGATGGAGCTAGGCTCACAGAGCTTGCAGGAGATTGAAGGAGCAGTAGAGGATTGGAGACAGAAAGTGTTGCCAGATATAGAAGCTGACTTGCTGAATAGAGCGCAGACTAAATTCACGCAGCAGTTAAAAAAACAGTGAGTTGAGCTGTAACGGCACAACTGAGGTCTGGATTAAGACAGTGCATGGCAAATTCCGATTTCGGCTGCAGAAATATCAAGCCCAGGGAAAAGGGACAAATTATTTGGAGTTGACGAATCAATTTGAAGCAGGCTATTTTAGCCCTCGTTTACAAGAATTATGCGGTTACTATAGCGGTAATGTTATACTTTTGTTGTTAAACTAATAATGTTTAGGTAGTTGTTAGACCAGTTTGGCATGAATGTTTTAGTTGCAGTGAAGTGTCCTTTGCAGTCAATCAGACACTCTTACAGCAACTTAAACCTGAGGACGTGGAGGTGGATATCGTCCGAGTTGAGGCGGTTGAGGAAATTGAAGAAGCTGGAATTGAGGAAGCCGAACTTAACGCAAGGAGTGGAGTTTTCTGGGCAACGAAGACCAACCCCAGGTGGTTATGGCATGCAATTGACCGCAACAGTGGCCATGTTTTAGCTTATGTGTTTGGGCGACGAAAGGACGAAGCGTTTCTCGCTCCTCAAGGAATTACCAGAGCCATTTGGTATCAAGAAATATTGTACAGATGGATAGGGAGCTGATTCACGGCATCTTCCAGTTGAGCTTCATGAGATAGGGAAGCGGAAAACCCAGAGGATTGAGCGTAAGCATCTGAGGCTGAGAACGAGAATCAAGCGACTGGTGCACAAGACAATTTGTTTTTCCAAGACTGAGGTGATGCACGATCTTGTAATTAGGCTGTTCATCAATCGTTACGAGTTTGGGCGACCAATTTAAGTGCTCAACAACAAATCTAAAACACTACCGACTACTGTAGCGGAGGTGGTGCATTTTATCTAGGACCCCGCTCTCATCAGCCTTCCAAGACTTGGCGTGAAAAGTAAGGTCGGCAACAAGGTTTGACAGAAGCAGAGGCAATCTGCTATATTAAATGAAGTCATAATGACTTCATTTTAAGCCAAGCAGGAGAGAACTATGGTCACCAACGGTCATCTCAAGACATTACAGTACAAAAGCCACATCAACATTCCAGCCGAGAAGCGTACGCAGCTCATCGGCATGTTGAACCAGCATCTAGCCGATACTCTAGATCTTTATACTCAGGTGAAGCAGGCCCACTGGAACGTCAAGGGCATGAACTTCTACCAACTCCACTTGCTATTCGATGAGTTGGCAACAGAGTTAATCGGCTTTGTAGACCTGCTAGCTGAGCGCATCACCACTTTAGGTGGCATTGCTATGGGGACGGTTCGCATCGCCGCCAGCGCCTCAGTTCTACCCGAGTATCCGGTAGGAGCCATTGATGGTAAAGAACACGTCGAGGCTTTGGTCGAGCGCTACGGCCAGTATTCTAGCCGCGTTCGGACGGCAATAGATGACTCCGACGCACTAGGAGACAAAGACACTGCCGACCTCTACACGGAAATCTCTCGTGGCGTTGATATGCGTCTGTGGTTCCTAGAAGCGCATCTACAGTCATCTGATGAAGGCAGTGCGTCAGTGCGAGCCGCCTTAGCTCAAAAGGCCTAATGACCCGCCACGTTGCCTTCATTGCCGGTACTTATCAACCAGAGCGCTGCGGAGTAGCCCACTACACCGCTCGCCTCCGGGATACTCTAAGTCAGCAGGGTATTCAGTCCGTCGTCCTCACCACCCATGCAGCAGCCCAGGTTGCCAATGACCCTTGTGTAAAGGGTGTGGTAAAGGATTGGAGACTCGCTGATTTTCTTTCCTTAGTGCCAGCGATACAAGCCACTGCCGCTGATATTCTCCATATCCAACACGCCGCAGGAACCTACGGATTTGAGCGTGCCATCTTCCTGTTACCGCTGCTTTTGAGAGCCACTGGGTGGCATCAGCCCATTGTAACCACAGTACATGAGTATGGATGGTGGGAATGGCAACCCAAAGGCGTTCCACCCCAGATGGTGGAATGGCTGAAAACTTGGGGGCAGCGTCGCTGCTGGTGGGACCGCGAGGACGGATTTTTGCTGACATTAAGTGATGCCGTGATTACGACCAACGCAGATGCTGAGGCGGTGATTCACAAACGACTGCCGCAACTGGTTAACCGCGTGCACCACATCCCCATTGCGGCAAATGTTGGGGTGACACCGATTGACCGCGATACTGCACGTCAGTTGCTACGGGAAAAGTGTAGCTGGCCTGACAATGCCACAGTCATCACGTTCTTCGGCTTCCTCCACCCAGTCAAAGGGATAGAAACACTGCTACCGGCATTTAAACAAGTGCTGGCGACTCAGCCCCAAGCGCGTCTGCTGCTAGTTGGTGGAGTTGAGAGCCTCGCCCTACGCGGCGAAGACGCCAAACAATATTGGCAGCGGCTCCTTGCGCTTGTAGGCGAACTAGGTCTGAGCCAGCTAGTTTATATGACTGGCTATGTGAACACTGAAACCGCCTCACACTATCTGGCTGGAGCAGACATCGGGGTGCTGCCATTCAACCATGGCCTTACTCTTAAGAGCGGTTCACTTTTAACTCTCTTGGCCCACGGTCTACCGGTGGTTGCTACGCAGCATATCACGTCTTTACCTGATGGACATCCAGTCCGGCTCGTACTTCCGCGTAATATTAACGCCTTGGCAGCTGAGTTGCTGGAACTACTGAAAAACCCAGACGAGCGTACCCGACTGGGTGAGGCTAGTCGTACCTTCATCCAGAATTTCAGCTGGCAAGACATCGCGCGATCGCACCAGTCGATTTACCTTAACGAGCCTGTAATTTAGCTTGGTGCCAACAGGTACGGGTAAGAATAGCGTTTCTGAAGTCAGTACTTTTTAGTGTGGCAGCTGTGAAGTTAGCGTCGGTCAAGTCAGCACTGTGAAAGCTTGTGCCTCTTGTAGTCAAGGCGACAAACTCCCGAATCAAGGCATATTTTTGGTCTTCAGCTACAACACGCCAACCCATGTAAGCACCAAGTAGCGTGACAGCGACAGCAACAGCCACAGCAAAAAAGACAACGAAAGCTCCGCTAACAGTGAAAGCTGCAGCGACGGTGACAGCGACCGTGACAGCAACAGCCACAGCGACAGTTCCAGCGGCAAGCCCAGCCACAGTGAAAGCTGCAGCGAGGGTTCCAGCCACAGTAAGAGCAGCAGCAGCAGCAAGCGTCAGCGCAAAAGTTCCAGCGACAGTGACAACGATAGCGAAATCAAAACTTACAGCGAAATCGAAAGCGACAGCGACAGCAACAACGAAAGTAGCAGCTACAGTTCCTAGACCTTGGCTGATAGTGATAACAAAGAAGACTACAAGCATGATTAAGGAAGCTATACCAACGCTGAAGTTTTCAGGTTTGGTTCTGTCAAATATAAGTGCTACCAAATAACCAGCCAATCCTGAAAACTGCCCTGATATTCCTGACAATAGCCATAAGCCTAACAGCAACTCAATTGCCCGACGGGGTTGCAGTCCTGCCTTAGCAGAGCAGAAGTTAGCACTTCTTATGATGGCTTTGGAGAAATTTGCCCCTCGGATGTCAGTGTAGCTAAAGTTGGCTCCAGATAGGTCAAGACCAGTGAAGGAACGGCCTCGCAGATTCTGACCGGAGAAGTCTTGGGGCATCACTGAATGGCACTAAGGTAAGGTGGAACCATTAAATATTTACACCTTCCGGCCTAAAAAGTGTCGGCAAAATACTGAGGATAAACAGACCAGTCTGAGCACCTCATATAGTGTCTTGACCACACTGACCCTCAGCACTACCTAGTCGATAGCCATCACTAGTCTATGGTGGGGCTTTTCAGGTTAGGGTGTAAGAAAAAGCGTGGTTTGAGCTACAGCTAAATCTGCCTCAGGCTAGTTGTAACTTTGTTCCTAGTTTTTGATACTGAGGCGAATTAAGCAAAGGAGCAGAAAGATGTTTGCCACTGGTGGTGCCGATGCCTACTCTACACTGGCAGAAGATGAAGAGACTAATAAGGCTACTTTAGCAGCAAATGCAGAAACAAATCAGACTGAAGAAACTGACAAACTTGATTGGGAGCAAAACGATAGGAACTTGCAAGAATTTGAAAACGGTACTCAAGAAAACGAAACATCTAGGGCTAATAGTATTAGTGAACCTGATTTTCAACCAAGAGATACTTCAGCCTAATCTATTTTTGTTTCAATAAAGCTTAGAAGTCTTGATTTTTGCGTTTCTCATGTGGCTGCACCACTGTAAAACTCGATTCCATGCCCACCAGGGATCAGGATCAGCCGCTTGGCGCTGGCTAGCTTTGTTACTCAAATAGCCAACATGACCGCCGTAACGGGTTAGTAACAAGTCAATACAAGGGTTGCGATCGCAGGCAACTTTCAAGTCAGCTACAATCGTCGGGTCAAATAAGGGGTCGTCTGCGGCATAGATGATCAGAGTTGGTTTATTTAGGTGAGGCAACAGATGTAGACCACTGCTTGCCTCGTAATAAGCTTCCACAGATGGGAAACCCAATCGCCCAATCACCAGTTCGTGATCAAAACCCCAGATACTGTTAGCCCGTTCAATCGCTGCTGGGTCTATTGCTCCAGGGTGAGCATCATGAATCCGCCAAGCCAATTTTTTCAGTTCCCGTGTGATCGCCTGCTCGAAATACCTACCTAAGGGAGCGCGGACTAAATAGGAAAGCGAACGAATAGAATCCAAACTGGGACAAATCACCGCTGCTCCCCCAATGTCCTTTTCTTCCAACCCCAAATCCTGTGTAGCCTTGACCGCCCATAGCGCTAGTTGCCCACCCAAAGAGAAGCCCGTGAACCAGAAGGGCGCGGGACAACCCATTGCCTTAGCTTCAGCCGCAATGCAGACGAAATCTTCTCCCTCGTACAAGCCATCAGAAGTCAACGTTGGAGATAACTGAGCTGTTTTGCCGTGGGCGCGCCAGTCAAACAGAACTACTGCATAACCTTGGGCAAATGCCTTGCGTCCCAACAGTCTCAGAAACCATTGGTTATCCAGAGAGCCTGTAATGCCATACGTACCGACAATCGTGCTGTGAGGGTTGTCGGGAATGGCAACCCAACCAAAAATTGGCACTCCACCTGCCCCTGTAAATATGGTTTCCTGGTAAGACGGCTCCGGAGCAATAGTGGTTTTTTCTGCCTCACGATTACCCCAACGGGCCATGTGGACAGTCATCGTCAGACCGTTTCTCAGTTGCCAAGGCGGAGTATATAAAGGATAAGGCAGATCAGAAGGCATAGACACACAAGACTTATGTCACAACAATTACACTTTTATCTTTAGAAAATATTTAGAATTCTTTTTATAATCGGTAAAGCAATCTTTGTATTTCCCAAAGGTTCTTATTTCTGCTTAATACATTTTAATTTCTTTTTAAGAATGCCTCGGATACTTGTCATTGACGATGACCCTGCGATCTCAGAACTAGTTGCAGTCAATCTAGAAATGGCTGGGTACGATGTCAGCCAAGCAGAAGATGGCATTAAGGGTCAAGCGCTGGCGCTACAGCTGCAGCCGGATCTAATTATGCTCGATCTCATGTTGCCTAGGGTAGATGGGTTCACCGTTTGCCAACGCCTGCGCCGCGATGAACGCACTGCGGAGATTCCTGTGTTAATGCTGACGGCTTTAAGCCAAACTCAGGATAAGGTGGAAGGCTTCAATGCCGGTGCTGATGATTACCTGACGAAGCCGTTTGAACTTGAAGAGATGTTGGCACGGGTGCGGGCGCTGCTACGGCGTACTGACCGCATTCCTCAGGCTGCCAAGCACAGCGAAATTCTCAACTATGGCGCGCTTACCCTCGTCCCAGAACGGTTTGAGGCAATTTGGTTCAAAAAGACGGTCAAACTGACTCACCTGGAATTTGAGCTACTCCACTGCTTACTCCAGCGGCACGGTCAGACTGTCTCTCCTAGTGAAATCCTTAAAGAAGTCTGGGGCTACGATCCAGATGACGATATTGAAACGATTCGGGTACATGTCCGGCACTTGAGGACGAAACTTGAGCCCGAACCTCGCCATCCGCGCTATATCAAGACGGTTTACGGTGCGGGTTACTGCCTGGAGTTGCCAAGTGGTGAACAAGTGACCGCAGAAGCTGGTGCAGCAGCGGGTGTTGCCACTCGTGAGCAGAAATCTGTAATAGAACCATAAAAGAAGGCAGGGGAGCAGGGGAGCAGGGGAGGCAGGGGAGGCAGGGGGGGCAGCAAACTCGCATCTAAAGTTGGGGGCGCAGCATTTTGATGCAATGCATATTCGCACTTAGTGCCTCTATGCGAATCTTCTCTTCTAGGAATGAATTCAGAACCTTGAGACTATACGGCAGGGAAACTCTTCCCCTCCCTGCTCCCCCTGCTCCCCCTGCTCCCCATGCTCCCCCTGCCCCTCTTTCAAGGGGCCAGTGCGTTACCTCGAATTAAACTACCAATAGTCTTGGCAGTAATCTTCATCTGAGTAATGGGGTTTGCTGGCACGACCGTCTTATAAAGATAGCTATCGAACGTCAGCCGCTGCACATCCAGGTCAGAACACATTTCCACGAATGCTTCGCGACTAGCGTCAGAGCGATAGAAAACGTTTTGTAGGATGTCCAGCACCTTGTAAGTAAGGCCGTACTTTTTATCCCAGCGCTTCAGGTAGAGCTTGAGTTCGTTTTCTGTGGGAATGCGAGCGCCGCCGTTTGAGATCTCCACAATCGTTTGGGAACACATTCGGGCTGACTTGGCGGCAAAGTAAATTCCTTCACCAGAAGACTTGGTAACGTAGCCAGCTGCATCTCCTACAAGCGCAACTCGACCAACGACACGGCGGGGTCTGGGATGTTCGGGAATCGGGTGAGCTTCCACTTTGATGATTTGACCGCCGATCAGCTTTCTTGCAGCACGGGCGCGGATACCGGCTTGTAGCTGTTTTATGCTGGCTTTGTTTACCTGCATTGTGCCAGTACCGACTGCCACATGATCGTATTTAGGGAAAACCCAAGCGTAAAAGTCGGTGGAAACGTCGTCGCCAACGTACATTTCTGCCAAGTCATTGTAATAGGCCATTTTTTCAGCGGGGAGGCGAATGCGCTCTTGGAAGGCGATCGCATAGTTATAATCCCCAGCATCAATTTCCTTGGCAATGCGGGAATTCGCCCCATCTGCCCCGATGACTAGATCGACTTTCAGAGTCTTTGCTATCCCTTGGGCACCACTTTCCGTGTGATCTACATAGTGGATGGTGTAGGGGTCGGTATTGTTTGTGGGAATATCGAGTTTATGAACCGTGGCATTAACTAGCTTGGCTCCCAACTGTGCCGCGCGATCGCGCATGAAACCATCCAGCACCTCACGACGGCACATCCCAATATATTCATCTTCCTTTACCAGATTGATATCCACCTCTCGATTCGAGGGGGAAATCATCTTCATCTTCCGTACCCGACGGTCAATAATGTGCGGTGGGAGTTCAAACTCACCAACCATACACAGCGGAATTGCACCGCCACAGGGCTTAGCATTGTCTAGCTTGCGCTCAAATAGGTAAGTTTCAATCCCAGCTTTTGCCAGTGTCTCAGCGGCCGAGGAACCAGCTGGGCCTGACCCAACAACAGCAACCCGTAGTGTCAAAGGTTTTCTCCCAATCTTCAGTAGCTAGGAATGCATCGTATCACGGACATTTTGCTATCCTGACGGGGTTAGGGCAGATCAGGCCAAGTTGAAATAGAGCTTAACAAGTTCGTGTAAGATTACTTTACATTTGACCTCATCTCTCTTTACACTCAAACGTTTGCAGCAGCAGCAGCAGGATCTTGGGAAGATTTTTTCCTCGATTTCATTATTGTCTAGTACGACGCTCGCCCACATTTTGTCTTTCTCTTTCTATCGCCTCTGCTATCACTTTTCTAAGCCACTCGGTTCGGTTTGGTAGTGATCGCACTTTTTCATCTAAATCAGCAGAAAGTCTGACTGATAGTGGTCTTTCAGCCAACGGCTCCTCGGATGTGGACTTTAATTTAAATTTTGGGTTTGGATTTGACATATATTGTGCGTATACGAAGATTGATACTACTATTAAGACCAGAGAAGCAAGTTTGCACTTCTACCCTCTGGTAACACCCACAATGAGCGTATAGTATGGATTCTAACCTCAAAGACGAAACTGCGATGCCGAAGGGCTTTTTGCTTCGCAAAAAGCCCACATCGAGCTAAACCGCTACATAGAAACCCAAGTCAGTACGATTGCACACCGTAGGAACCCTTAGTCCCCGAAATGTGCCGCCACGCGATCGCAACAGTATTGCAGCCAAGCGTTGCCGACTACATGGAAGTATTGATCTGCCTCAGCGAGACACCGGCTGCAAATTTTCTTAAATTCTCCTGTCGCCAACGGGCATCTGCTTTGCGATTCGTCCGCAATTCCAAAACCCGGATACCCTTTGTCGGCAGTGGATTTAATCTTTGCTTCAGCTGCTCCCAGGAAATTATCAATTCATGCTCCACATCGTAAGTGGCACACAATTGAGCGAAATTAATATCCTGCGGTGTGGCAAAAAACTCCTCGAAGGGCGGGTCAAACTTAGCAATAGGCAACATCTCAAAGATTCCACCGCCATTGTTGTTGATTAAAACAATCGTCAGATGTCCTACGAATTTGTTTCTCAATAAAAAGCCGTTGGTGTCATGTAATAGAGCTAAATCGCCTGTTAGCATCACACTGCTCTGGTGACGATGAGCTATGCCCAAAGCAGTAGATAAAGTGCCATCAATGCCATTGGCACCTCGGTTGAAGAAAGGACGCACAGCTGAGTTGCTGGGTGCCCAAAAGAACTCTACATCACGCACGGGCGTACTGTTGGCGATAAATACTGGGGTTTCCGGTGGCAGAGTCTGTGAGAGTAACCAGGCTGCTTTCCCTTCAAATAGCTGATTCATTTGTGCCATCGTCTGGTCAATAGCTGACCTCACCTTAGCTTCGGCAACGCACCACAGTTGGAAATAGGAAGTTGGTGCTTTTGATTTAACAAGGAATGCCTGAGCCAGCTGTTCAACAGACGTCCGTAGGTGAATCGTTTTACCGTGGAGGGGGTCAAGGTTGTGGTGGCTGGGGTCAACTACCCATCGCCTCGGTTGTATGGCATCAAGCCAGGAACGAAGTTCTTTACTAGTGGGCAGTTCACCCAGCTGAATGACTATTTTAGGAGTTAGCTGGTGTGCTAGTTCGTGATTCCGCAAAATGAGATCATATGTGGAAATGAGATAGGGGTTCAGCTGAGCATAGTTTCTCAATGGGGAGAGTCCCTCAGCCAGCACGGGCCACCCCAAGGCTTTAGAAAGTTGCCCGATCGCACCACAATACTCCCGTGCCGCTTGGGGTTGGGCAAGGCCAGCAATGATTATCCCTTGGTCACATTGCCGCCATTCCTGGAAAAAGGGAATGGGCAATGGGGAGTGGCCTCTAGGGATAAGGGGCGATGGGGAGTGGGGTTCAATCCCGGCAAAAAAGTCCTCTGGCTGAAACTGCAATGCCAAAGAGCCCAAGGAAGATGTGTCGTCTGGAAGCGGGGCGAGAGGGTCACGGAAGGGAATATTGAGATGAACTGGGCCCGATACAGGATAGAGCGATCGCTCCCATGCATAAACAGCTGTTTGTCGTAAATAACTCAGCGTTCCCATAGATAAAGAGGGCAGTGCTAGCTCCGCTTGCCAGTTAGGGTATGTGCCAAATAATTTCAGCTGGTCAATTGTCTGTCCCGAATGGCAATCTCGCAGTTCCGGGGGCCGGTCAGCTGTTAACACCAAAAGCGGCACTCTACTTTCCCTCGCCTCAATCACAGCTGGATAGAAATTCGCACCCGCTGTACCAGAGGTGCAAACTAGCGCCACAGGAAGCCCTGATTTGCAGGCAGTCCCCAGGGCAAAAAAGGAGGCGGAGCGTTCATCAAGTTGGGGAATTGCTTCTACCCCAACTTGATGGGCAAAGGCGATCGCTAGTGGCGTCGAGCGTGACCCAGGACAAATAACGGCTGTGGTCAATCCCAACTGCTTTAAAGTCTCAGTCAAAATCGAAGCCCAGACAGAGTTGGTGTTTCTGAAATCAATCACCCTACTCCCTACTCCCTACTCCCTATTTAGATCAACCTCTCTATCCTAGATTGGTAAGGAGGATAATTATGGACTGCATTTATTTAACGGGAATTCGCTGCTATGGCTACACTGGCTATCTGAGCGAGGAGCAGGTGCTGGGTCAGTGGTTTGAGGTAGATGTGACCTTGTGGCTGGATCTCTCCGCCGCGGGTAAGAGCGACGCCATTGAAGACACTCTCGATTACCGCAGCATTATCAGCACTGTGCAACAGCTGGTGAAGACATCTAAGTTTGCTTTAGTGGAAAAACTAGCAACAGTGATTGCAGATGCTATCTTGCAATCAAAGCAAGTGGAACAAGTCCAAGTTCGTTTATCGAAATCTGCCGCGCCAATTCCAGACTTTGGCGGCAAAATCACGATTGACATTACTAGAAGCAGATTTACCACTTAGGGAATAAATAGCAAATACAGCTCATCTGTATAATATGATTCCTGTGTAATAAAAGACAACGCCTAGACAACTGGACGATTAGTACAGATGTGCAAAAGCCCAGAATACTTGCTTTCTCGGGATTACAAGGTTCAGTTAATGCTCCCTTGCCTGCTCTTGTAAGTTCTCTCGAAAAGTTGGCTAAAAGTCCGAAAAAGCGAATTAAGGAAGAGTACGATGTCAGGACCTGGGGATCAAGACAGTATAGAGCAGCAATTAACCCGAGGAGCGCCTCTCGCGTTGATAATGGCAGCGATCGCCTACATTCTCTGCAGATTGGTACTGGTTCTGGAGATAGTGGCTATTGCAGCGCTTTTAGCCCTAGTTCTCCGGACTAGTTTGCGGTGGTTGCGGAGTATTGTTAAGGTGCGCTGGCTAGCGGTGCTCATACTTATAGGGCTGATAGTAGGGTTTGGAGCATTTGTTGTGCTTCTTGTGATTCCAAACTTTATAACTGAAACTCAGATCTTGATCTCGCAATTGCCGAACTATCTGAACCGCTTAAAGGAGTTCGCCATCGGTCTCCGCAGTAAGTGGAGTTTTGTTCCCGATATCTCCCAAGCCTTAGTGCAGCTGAGGAGCTTTCTCGTAGGTTTACTTGATTTTTTTCCACTACTGCTAAGAAACACCTTCGGTGGAACCATAGAGGCAATAGGTACATTAATTCTAGCCCTATACATGGCCTATGACCCTAATTCTGTCATTAGAGGATTTCGACGGCTGATACCGCGGAGGCACCATGAGAAGTTTAATCGGGTACTCCAGTCTGCAGAAGTTCGACTTGAGGGTTGGATCTTTGGTACAGGAGTTGCAATGTTGCTTGTTGGTGGAGGAGCAGCGATTGGGCTCTGGTTGCTACAAGTCCCGTTGCCTCTCTCCTTTGGTGTGATTGCCGGAGTTTTAGAAGTTATTCCCTACTTTGGCTCAATTGTGGGTACAGTTCTGCCAGCGTTGGTAGCACTCACAATCTCACCGCTGAAGGCGCTATTTGTCGTGGTGTTATTCTTGGTCGTGAATCAAGTAGATGCTCACCTGATCCAACCGATAATCATGGGTCAGCGGGTGAATCTGAATCCGGTAATGGTAGTCGTCTCCTTTCTAGTTATGGGTGAACTGTTCGGACTCATCGGCTTGCTCCTGGCGGTTCCAGCTGCCGCAGTCTTCGTGACCCTGATAGATGAGTTTACCCCAGATGATCGTAATGAAGATTCACCAAAGCCAAAACTTGATCACTTCAATCCCTAGTGAAAGGAGGAGCCAGAACCCCATAGCTTAAGCTAAAAGTTGAGGCGATCGCCCGTTTCCACATCAAACCAGTGAAGTGACTGGGGGGGTAGGCCTAGCGTTACCGTTTCGCCACTCCACTGCTGATCTGCCGGTAATAGGGCGCGGATTGTGATCCCATCCTCAGTGGTGTTGACGCGAACGCTGATCAGGTTGTGCATTCCTAGGTTTTCTACCAGGTACACCTGACCCTGGATAGTTTGCGGATCTTCAGTTTTAGCAAGGCGGACGTTCTCGGGACGGATGCCCAGCACAATTTTTGGCGGGACAGTAGGTAAAGGGATGGGAATTTTGAAATCACCCAAGTAGGCTGCACTCCCTTTGCAGCTAAGAGTGAGCAAATTCATCTGGGGGCTACCAACGAACCCAGCGACAAATTGGTTAGCCGGGTGGGTGTAAATCCTCTGGGGTTGGGCTAGCTGTTGCAGGTTGCCATTGTTTAACACTGCCACTTTAGTTGAAAGAGTCATTGCTTCGGTTTGGTCGTGGGTGACGTAGACTACAGGTACGTCTTGGGTTCTAAACAGCTGTTTGAGTTCTGCCCGTACTCGTTCACGTAATAAGGCATCCAGATTACTTAAGGGTTCATCAAGTAAAAAGACATCCGGTTGGCGCACTAGGGCACGACCGAGGGCCACCCGCTGACGCTGACCACCAGACATCTGGCTGGGCTTGCGCTGCATCAATTCTTCTAGTCCCAGCTTAGCCGCAACTTCAGCTACCCGCCGCCGGATTTCAACAGTTGGGATTTTTTGGAGCTTTAAACCGGAAGCCATGTTTTCGGCGACAGTCATATGTGGGTAGAGGGCATAGCTTTGGAATACCATAGCAATGTTGCGATCGCCTGGTCGCAAGGAGGTGACGTTGCGATCACCAATCAGAATTTGCCCATGCGTCGGTTGCTCCAGTCCTGCAATTAGCCGTAGCGTTGTCGATTTGCCACACCCCGAGGGCCCCAGTAGAGTAAGGAATTCTCCTTCATCTACGCTGAGGCTAATATCTCTAACCGGCACAACTTTGGGGTTGTAGGTCTTATTGAGGTTTTTCAATTCGAGTCTAGCCATTTGCCGCTCAACAAGGGTCCTTATCTTCATCATTTTAGGGAATTGAATGAAGATTTGATGAAGCTACGACTAATCGATAGACAGCTAGCTATCTAAAGTTGTAGATTTTTATGTAGAAATTATATGAAAGTAGCTTGCGTGAACTAGAATCCACACAAGCAACGCCCCAGGCCTAACTGGGGCGTCTTATTTTGTTACAGTCTTGAAAAAACCTTTCTTTAACTCTTGACTGGAGGCATGAGAATTAGCCAAACTTCCGTGTGGACTTTTTTCACTTGGATCGAGGTATCGCGTGAACATCCAGCATTTGCGTCAATCTTTGAAGGTCAAGTGGCTTCTTTACTACCAGCAGAATCGCCCGTGGCTGGTAAAGCTGCGAATTTGGGGCACCTATGATCAGCAGCGCCGTCCTTCATCCAGTTTCATCTTGGCGGTTCTGTCTACAATGGATCCGCAAATTACCCATTTCCTGCCTTTTATTGTTGATTTGAGCAATAATCCCGACCAGATTGTGGCAGCCTTAGGTCTTAACTTCAATCCTGATGAGGAGTTGAAGTCAATGGCGGAGGCGATAGCTGTAGCTGAAATAAACGGTAATGGCAATGGAAATGGGTTAACCGAGACTAACGGTGCAGCTGAGAAAAACGGTAATGGAAATGGTTTGTCTGTGGAGATATCTCCCAAAGTCAAGAGTAAAGTTATTACCTCGCCTTCAACTCAAGCCAGTAATCTGCCATCAATGGTAGACGAATCGTGTTATGGCAAAGGCAGTCCTAATAGTGGACTGGTGCTTTCAATTCTGGCAGTGATTGGCTCTCTAGCAGTCGTGGTAGTCACATTTAGCGGCTAGCTCTCTTGAGAGGAGTGGGGAGTACTCCCTATTCCCTCTTTTCAAGAATCGGAATCTGAACTTCACTGCGTTTGAGCGCGTCCGGGATAAAGGGTGAATCGTAGAAAAAGCGGCGAGGTGAACCAGCGACTTTATAGCCGGGATGCTGAACCAGCCACGAGTGCAACCGCTCTAGGTTTTGCTGGTAGCTATCATAGCTGTAGGGACCCTGAATGCCGACGCTGACGACCATCATTGGATCGTGGTATTCCACCTTAATTCCCTGGGCAATTTGCTGAGGATGGATGTTGGTGCTGCGATACAGAAATGACACCTCTGCTTGACCGCGCTCATCAGGCTGACCTCCACTACCCTCCTGCAAGGTAATAATTGGATAGCGGGTCTCCACTGGAGCAGTCATGGCAATGTTGTTCGAGCTAATATGCTGATACAGGGGTTCAAAGGCAGCATTTGTTGCTTGACTGAGCTGACCGCTGTATGTGACTGTGCCAGAACGGTAAGCAGGATAATGCTTTACTTCAATTTTTCCGGCAGGCGTGGGTAGAGGAAAACCTTCTGGTAGTGGAGCAGACACAGCGCTATAAATTCCAAATAGTATGGCAGGAATCGCCAGAAGTCCAAGGAGCAGAACAAGCGTTTTGACCAACATGTCTTAATTATCGCCTATTAAACTGTTGCTCGAAGGCTCAGCTCACTGGCAAAAGCTTATAAGATAAGGTAAAAAAGTTGGATACGGAACCTACTCAACAATCAGCTGTAAATAAACAACAAACCTGGAGTCAACGCTTTGAATCGGCTCTAAATCCAGTGATCGCCCGATTCAATGCCAGCATCGGTTTTGATATTGAACTCATTGAATACGATCTCACTGGCTCTGTTGCTCACGCTAAGATGCTCGCCCACACCGGCATTATTTCAGATGAGGAAGGAGAGCAGTTGGTCAGTGGGCTAGAACGGATTCGGCAAGAATATCGTCAAGGACAATTCAACCCAGGAATCGAGGCGGAGGACGTGCATTTTGCCGTCGAGCGGAGGTTGACAGAGCTGATTGGTGATGTAGGCAAAAAACTGCACACAGCGCGATCGCGTAACGACCAAGTTGGTACCGACACGCGACTTTACTTGCGCGACCAAATTGACCACATTCGCACTGCTCTACGCCAATTTCAGGGTGTATTACTGGATATAGCTGAGCAAAACGTTGAAACCCTGATTCCTGGCTACACGCATCTACAACGGGCACAACCTCTGAGTTTGGCACACCACCTTATGGCTTACTTCCAAATGGCCCAGCGCGACTGGGAACGCTTGGAAGACGTAAGAAAACGGGTAAATATTTCTCCTTTAGGTAGTGGGGCATTAGCAGGAACCACCTTCCCTATTGACCGCCACTACACAGCCGAGCTGCTGGGTATGACTGGCGTTTACGCTAATAGCCTGGATGGAGTCAGCGATCGCGATTTTGCAATTGAATTTCTCTGTGCTGCCAGTCTGATCATGGTTCACCTTAGCCGCCTCTCAGAGGAAGTGATTCTCTGGGCTAGCCAAGAATTCAACTTTGTCAAGCTCAAAGACAGCTGTGCCACCGGCTCTAGCATCATGCCCCAAAAGAAAAACCCCGACGTGCCAGAACTGGTGCGGGGCAAAACCGGTCGAGTATGCGGTCATCTCCAGGCGCTGCTGGTGTTGATGAAGGGCTTACCCTTGGCCTATAACAAGGATTTGCAAGAGGACAAAGAGAGCCTGTTTGACACCGTAAAAACAGTCATTGCCTGTCTAGAAGCAATGACAATTCTGCTACGCGAGGGGCTGGAATTTCGCACTGCTCGTCTAGCAGAGGCAGTCGCTGAAGACTTTTCAAATGCCACTGATGTTGCTGATTATTTAGCAGCGCGGGGCGTTCCGTTCCGGGAGGCCTACAGTCTTGTAGGTAAAGTTGTGAAAACTTGCGTTACCAGTGGTAAGCTCCTCAAGGATTTAAGTCTGGAGGAGTGGAAAGCCTTACATCCTGCGTTTGAGCAGGATATTTATCAGGCAATCACGCCCCGCCAAGTTGTTGCTGTTCGCAACAGCTACGGCGGCACAGGCTTTGAACAGGTGAACAGAGCAATTCTTGCTGCCCGGTCTCAAATTAGTGCTGATGACTGAATCCGAGTGGGGGTAGGTAGCTTAGGTAGCAGCTGCTGCACCCTCATCTTCTTCACTCTTCGGCGGTCTTTGTTGGAACCTTCTCTGGAAACGACCCGTAGTAGTCCGTTTACGGAACTTGCGAGCGTATGCCTGATTCCTTAGCGCCTTTTCTTTTTTCGGGTTACGGCGCTTGGCCATGTTCACCTCATTTATAAACAACCAATAATGCTGCCTCTAGACCTCTATGGTCAACAGAAGCTACCGATGTCATCGGTATGATTCTAGCCTATCAGCTTGAGCCCAGCACAGTTAAGAGTTTTAAACGATAACGCGATTAGCTTGCCGCTGTCAAGCGCCAGACCTCGTACCTGTGGTTACTTACAAATTACAACTTACGACTTACGTTGAGGTGGTACTGATGTTTATCATCTTGCTGGATGCTAGAGTTGATCCGGTATACTGCACGTGTCAGACCAGAAACTACGCCGCAGATATTTCGTTGAGCTGAATGGTAATACACCTGATTGTTGACGCGATATTAGTGGCGGCAACTCCATAAAGTAAAATCATCAGCTTTGAAGATTGAAAGTTATTTCTTATTTTGCTGTAGCTATTGAGTTTATGCGCGGCTTATGGCAGTTTGGACAAACCGTACTGGGTATAATCTTCCGGCATCCCATCCCTGGCACCAGTATCATACCGATTTTGCCCGATGGTCGGATTGTTCTAATTCGGCGGCGTGACAATGGGCAGTGGGCTCTGCCCGGAGGCATCGTGGACTGGGGGGAAGATGTGCCGACGGCGGTGCAACGGGAGTTGGCAGAAGAAACCGGACTAGATCTGGTGAAGATTCGCCGGTTGGTTGGTGTTTACTCAGCACCAGACCGTGATCCAAGAATCCATTCGATCTGTATTGTGGTCGAAGCAGAAGTGCAGGGAAGTATGGAAGTTCGAGATCCGCTGGAAGTGATTGAAATTAAGGCTTTTCTCCCCACAGCGTTGCCTCCGGGTCAGCTCTCCCATGACCACACTCAGCAGCTGCAAGACTATTTTGAAGGGTTGACAACGCTAGCGTGACACTTCATAATCCCGTAGAACGGGATGGGCTTTAAAACTACCCCATCCTAAATGCTGGTCATTAGAAGGGCAACGTTAAGATCGTTAAGCACTGTTTCGCTCTGCCCCCATGTCCGATCGCTTCGTACCTCGCAACGTCGACATCTCAGACACCCAGCCAGCTGAGTGCCACAATGGGCATCATCTCAACGGTGCCAACCAGAACAGCCAGAATGCCATTCGCATTCGGGGAGCTAGGCAGCACAATCTGAAGAACATTGATTTGGAGCTGCCCCGCGATCGCCTCATTGTTTTTACTGGCGTTTCTGGTTCCGGCAAATCTTCCCTTGCCTTTGACACCATCTTCGCCGAAGGGCAGCGCCGCTATGTCGAATCCCTCAGTGCCTATGCTAGGCAATTCTTAGGTCAACTGGATAAACCGGATGTAGAGGGGATTGAGGGGCTGAGTCCAGCCATTTCGATTGACCAAAAATCTACCTCCCATAACCCTCGCTCTACCGTTGGCACAGTAACGGAGATTTATGACTATTTGCGACTGTTGTTTGGACGAGCAGGTGAACCTCATTGTCCGATCTGCGATCGCTTGATCACGCCTCAGACAATTGACCAGATGTGTGACCACATCATGGAACTACCGGATCGCACCCGGTTTCAAATCCTAGCTCCAGTGGTGCGGGGCAAAAAAGGCACCCACCGCAAATTGATCTCTAGTTTGGCTTCCGAGGGGTTTGTTCGCATCCGAGTTGACGGCGAAGTGCGGGAACTCAGCGACTCGATTGAACTGGATAAAAACCAACTCCACAACATTGAGATTGTTGTTGACCGACTCATTAAGAAGCCTGGAATAGAAGAACGCTTAACTGACTCTCTCACCACCTGTTTGCGCCGCTCTGAGGGAATTGCGGTTATAGACCTGATGGATGCAACAATTATTGAGATGCCAGATGCTGAGTCCGCTGCGGTAATTGATCAAGCTAGTACAAGCAAGCCTAACGAACTAGTTTTCTCAGAAAACTTTGCCTGCCCGGAACATGGGGCAGTGATGGAAGAACTGTCGCCGCGATTGTTTTCCTTTAATTCGCCGTATGGTGCTTGTCCTCAGTGTCATGGGTTGGGCAACTTGCGGACGTTTTCGCCCGATCTGCTGGTGCCTGACCCGTCGCAGGCAGTGTATGCTGCGATCGCGCCCTGGTCAGAAAAGGACAACTCCTACTATCTCTCGTTGCTCTACAGCGTGGGTCAAGCCTACGGTTTTGAAATCCAGACGCTATGGAACCAGCTGACGCCAGAACAGCAGCAGATTATTTTATACGGTGCTGAGAAAACAATCTGGATTGAAGACCGGAACGATTCCAGACGCTATGCAGGGGTCATCCCCATGCTCCAGCGGCAGTACAGCGAATCTAGTTCGGAACTCCAAAAGCAAAAGCTGGAGCCATATCTCATTGATCAGCCCTGCGAAGTGTGTCAGGGGAAGCGTCTGAAACCCGAAGTCCTAGCTGTGCGGCTGGGACAGTACCGGATTGTTGATCTGACTGGTGCATCTATTCGGGAGTGTCACCATCGGATCAGCACAATGCAGCTGAGCGATCGCCAGTACCAAATTGCTGATTTGGTACTAAGAGAAATCAGAGCCAGACTGCAATTCCTCCTGGATGTAGGGCTGGATTACCTTACCCTCGACCGCTCAGCGATGACTCTTTCCGGTGGGGAAGCCCAGCGAATACGACTGGCAACTCAGATCGGTTCCGGACTCACCGGCGTCCTCTACGTGTTGGATGAACCCAGTATCGGTTTACATCAACGAGATAATGGGCGCTTGCTGCAAACTCTAACCAAACTGCGCGATTTGGGCAACACCTTGATTGTGGTGGAGCATGATGAAGAAACTATTCGTGCAGCTGACCACCTTGTTGATATTGGCCCTGGTGCTGGGATTCATGGGGGACATGTGATCGCGCAGGGTGACTTGGAGGCAATACTTGCGGCAGATGATTCTCTGACTGGCGCTTACTTATCGGGGCGGCAGGTTATTCAAACCCCAGCCGAGCGGCGGACTGGGAACGGGCGATCGCTTGTGCTCAAAAACGCCCACTGCAATAACCTAAAACATATTGATGTTAAAATCCCTCTCGGTAAGCTGGTTTCCATTACCGGCGTCTCCGGTTCTGGTAAATCCACGCTGATTAACGAACTACTATACCCAGGTCTGCAACACCACTTTACCCACAAAGTCCCTTTTCCCCAACATCTAGACGCTATTAAGGGACTGGATGCCGTTGATAAAGCAATTGTGATTGACCAATCCCCAATTGGGCGCACTCCCCGCTCTAACCCAGCCACGTACACTGGCGTCTTCGATGTGATTCGAGAGGTGTTTACCCAAACCATTGAAGCCAAAGCCAGGGGGTATAAAGCAGGGCAGTTTTCTTTCAATGTCAAAGGTGGACGTTGTGAAGCTTGTGGAGGGCAGGGAGTGAATGTGATTGAGATGAACTTTCTGCCGGATGTTTATGTGCAGTGTGAAGTCTGCAAAGGTGCCCGTTACAACCGAGAAACCCTCCAGGTAAAGTACAAAGGCAAATCGATTGCTGACGTCCTTAATATGACAGTGGAAGAGGGCCTTGAGGTATTCAAAAATATCCCTAAAGCTTTCACCCGCTTGCAAACTTTGGTGGATGTGGGACTGGGCTATATCAAGTTGGGTCAATCTGCAACTACTCTATCTGGAGGTGAAGCCCAACGGGTAAAACTGGGGGCTGAACTGTCTCGCCGCGCCACAGGTAAGACTCTCTATTTAATCGATGAACCTACTACAGGTTTATCGTTTTACGATGTCCACAAATTATTGGATGTACTGCAACGCCTAGTGGACAAGGGAAACTCAATCTTGGTGATTGAACACAATTTAGATGTGATTCGTTGCTCTGACTGGGTAATTGACTTGGGACCAGAGGGTGGTGACAAAGGGGGAGAAGCGATCGCAGTGGGAACACCAGAGGAAGTCGCAGAAAATTCGCGTTCTTACACGGGGCAGTATTTGAAACAGGTGTTGCAACAACACCCACTCTCTTCGTCAGGATAGAATCAATCCAATCTAAAGCTGGTGGCAACATGACAGATCCTCTGCGGCGCTTGAAATTTCTACCTTGGCGATCGCTGATCCAAGTATCTGCCCTTACCACTCTTATTGTTGTAGTTCTAGAATTTCTACTAGCGTTAGGGTACACACAAACTTCCGTAATCCGTGGCACGCTATCTATTTTGTATGCACCCCCGCTGGGGTTGTTGATGATCATTGCCGCAGCAGTTGGTGTAGGGGCTCTGGCAGTTTACTTACTTGAGCGATTGTATCGACAAATGGTGATCAACACCGCTAGCTTATGGGCGTTAGTTCTGTGTTTAGCTGTGTTCCTGTTTTTGAAGTCACTGCTGCTACCGTCTGTTTTAGTAGATTTAAGCCAAATTCAGTTGGTAGGTATTATCCTTGGCGTCTTTTGGAAAGGTCGCCCTTACTGGCGATAGCTTAAAAAACGAGACAATCACCAATATGATTAGAGATTCTATGCGACTAACAACAAAACTCACAGTCAAGGATCTAGAAAGCCTGCAATCCCAGCATCCTGACTATCGCATGGAGCTAGTAAACGGGGAAATTATTGTCATGAGTCCGTCGGGCTACGAATCGGACGAAGTTGCTGTCGAAATGGCGGCGCAACTTAGAAACTGGGTTAAACCTCGAAAGCTAGGTAGAGTGACCGGATCAAGTGCTGGTTTCGTCCTGCCAAACTCTGACACACGCGCTCCGGATGTTTCCTTTGTACTCGCTGAGCGGTTGCGGCGTAGCCCTAGAGCGTTTGCAGAATTAGCCCCTGACTTGATGGTAGAGGTGAAATCTCCAACAGACAGTCTGAGCGCTCTAAGAGACAAAATCGATGAGTTTCTGGGGTTAGGAACCCGCGTTGGAATTCTCGTCAATCCAGAGAAAGAATGGGTTGAAATCAGACGCTCTGGAAAAGAGCCAGTAATGCTCCATAACGGCGATATTCTGACGGTGCCTGATCTGTTACCTGGTTGGGCAGTGAATGTAGAGGATTTATGGGCAGTTGAATTTGAAGATTAACGACATCAAAATGGTTACCTCTAAACTGTCAGGCTACCAATCGCAATCATGCGATACCAGTCCAGAAATCGACAAATTTCTCATGCTGGCTTTCCGCCGTATGCCTGCGTGGAAAAAAGCGCACCTGACGAATGAAGCAACTAAGGGAATTCAGCAATGGGCGCTGATTGGCATCCGCAATCAACACCCTAACGCCACTCTTGCCGAAGTGCGATTTCATCTGGCAGTCAGATGGCTGGGGAAGGAGACAGCCGAGCAACTTTACAGGGATAGAGAGGGGAAAATAGTGGATGCGGAGTCGATCAGGTTGGCATTGAGAATGGTAGAGATTCTGGATGCCCTTGCTGTTCCGTACCTGATTGGTGGCTCTGTAGCAAGTTCTATTTTGGGAGAGCCGCGTGCCACTCTAGATGTAGATATAGTTGCGGATTTACAGCCTTCCCATGTGCAGCCTCTGGTGGCGGCGATGATTGGGGAATTCTTTATCGACGAGATGATGGTAACGGAAGCAATTGAGCGTAAATCGTCTTTTAATGTGATTCATCTCGACACTATGCAGAAAGTTGATATCTTCGTACTTTCTGATCAGCCTTTGGCACAGTCTGAAATGCAGCGGCGTCAGCAATTGGTAATCACTCAAAACCCTGAACGAATGGCTTGGTTGCCTTCCTCTGAGGACATTATTCTTCAGAAACTCATCCGCGTTCGCCTTAGTAATCGGGTTTCAGACAGGCAGTGGCGTGATGTCTTGGGAGTGCTGAAGGTTCAGGCTGAGAGGCTTGATTTTGGTTATCTGGCTCAATGGGCACAGACGCTGGGGTTAACAGAATTGATGGCACAAGCTCTACGGGAAGCTGGAATTAGTTGATAATTCTCGTCTGAGCTAATGTAAATGTTTAAATATCGCATCATATCAGGTAGCAATAAACACGACATCCCTAAAAATATCCAAGTGAGTGACGACATTATCATTGCTAGTAAAGACAGCCTCAATAGCGGAATGAATTACCTGCTGGAGCAATGGGCAATTAATTTGAGTGAGGTTCTTTTAGTCGTAGACGAGGCGCATCATGCTACTGCTAAGACTTATCGCAAACTTATTAGCGCCATAAAAGAGAGAGATAGCGTAAGCACTTTTAAAATGTTGGGTTTAACGGCTACACCTTTTAGAACTGATGAAGGGCCACTGAAACAAGTTTTTTCTGATGATATTATCTTCAAAGAAGATTTAACAGATTTGATTATAAAAGGTATTTTGGCTAAGCCTATCTTTGAGGAATTATCAACTAAATTAGATATACAGCGGATTTCAGCTTGATAAAGTACAGTGGCAACCTGTGAGCTCTGATTCTCTGGCTCCACGGTGTACTCCGCTTACTTGAAATCTGCTGTATATAGAGAGTTGAGTGCTAGAGAAATTAAGTTAGTTCAAGATATTGATACAATCCCTAGAGATGTAGCCATAAAAATTGCTGAGGGCTGAAAAGCGAATCACTCGATTGATTTCTATCGAAAAACTGGAAGAGTTTGCCCGTATTGTTGACGAAGGCATTGATACAACTGAGTTAGAGAAGCTGGCTTTTCTAAAAAGAATTCCCCTTGGTATTTATTGCTTCTCAATTCTTGAATCTTCAGAAATACAAGATGACCCTATTAACAAAAATTATGAAGTACTATTGTATGATGATACCGAGCAGCCGTATGATGACTTTATTAACGACCTAGAGTACCTATTTGAAACAGTAGATATAGGCGAGAGAGAAAACCTAAGTGACCAAGAGTTAAACTATCTATTCAATAAGGTAAAAGGAGAATATTTTTTAGATCACGAAGCATTAATTGGTTATCGGGATGAAGATGTTGCAAATATCCTTCGCTATTATGCACAGAACGAAACTAAACCTTACTTTTTAGCTTTCAAAGACCGTCAGCAGTGCAATTTAGCAAAAGTAGCGGCTCACATTTATAAAACTTCGTTAGGCGGAAAAGCAAAAACAAAATATGTCAATGATTTATGGGAAGATGCTCAAGCATTCTGGCAAGTATTATTTAGCTATGACAAAAAGTACTTTTTACGACAGCTTGATATTGAAATTCATAAGATTGAGTATCCTGAGGAATATCAGCAAAATATTGCAACTGTAACTGTAATTTATGATGAAAAAGATATCCATAGCTTACCTTTATCCGAAATTAAAGAGAGAGATTTTGGATATTACCAGCAACTAAGAGATACTGTATATGCAAAACATACAGACCCCAACGGATTCATAACCTGTGCCATCGACGGATTTAAAAGCAAGAGAAGGATAGACTTCCAGATTGACCATGTAAAACCCATGGCTGAAGGTGGTTTATCAACTCTTGATAATTTGCAAGTCTTATCAAGGAAAGCCCATGCGGAGAAGACCCGTCAACAGAATATGCGAAGTCAGACAACTATAGTTAGATAAGTTAAAACTTTGAGCTAAAGCTCAATACCTAAAACACCAACTCTAGATCTATGGCTGGATGATGATGGCGTTGCCAATAGGACGTTCTCCGGTTGTATCGGATGGACGGTTAAGGAGCTTCCCTTTAACAACAATAGTCGTAGAGCCCCCACCGTCAAGATTGACGGCATTCACCGCTCCCAGCGATCGCATAATTTTTGCGCTTTCCTTAAAGCTTGCGCCAACACTGTATCCCGGCTGACGACCATCGACCGTGACCAAAAGCAGTTTCCCGTCTGATGTTATGCCAGCCAGTGTCCGAGGGTTGCGCCTTATCCCAAATCTGTAGTAAAACCCTGGATCTTCTGGCCAGTCGAATCCTTCAGCTTCAGCAGTAATGTCAGGGACACCGTCACGCAGTAAGCGGGGTCCGCCGTTAATCACCCCTAGAGGCGCTGTCAACGGCAGGGGCTTCCCGTCGGCTAAAACATTAGTGCTTGTATCAATTCTTGTGCCTAGCTGTGCGTGTTCGCTCAGCCATTCAACGGCATCGCCTGTGCCGCATAGAACTAACCCATTGTCAGGAATCTGCCCTCCACACTGATTTCTTTGTTCGATGACTTGGCCTGATGAATCGAGTACGACTTCCGCTCCTGCTGCAGTCTCACTGGTCTGCCCGAACGCTGGTGTGAATTCGAGCAGCTCCGACGGGTTTGTGCAGGTAAAGTCATGCTTAGGCTCTGTATAGGGTATGGTCTCACCTAATACCGTAGCTACCTCCCCAGCTACACCACCGCAAGCCCGAATCAAACCTGGCTTACGGTTCAGCCCACTGACTACATGCGTTGCGCCATCGGTTGCCGCCACAGTTTCTTGAGATGTGAGAGCTTCTATGCGGGCATCTTTAACGGAACTAGAAGGGAGGATGAGGCTTGTCCGACCACTTACCGCCTCTCTCACAAGGGCACCATCAATCACTGAAATACCTGCCGAGGCTCCGGGCGTGCCATTAGTCGATTCAATCACAAAATAGCCTCCGTTCACAGCCGCGAGAGCGTTCGTTCGGGCAGCAATGCTCGTCAACGGCTTCAGACCAGGGACAATTCCAGTGGCAAGTGCGGGAGCAAGTTTGCCTTGAAACTGGGCTGAGTCGAGTTCAAGTACATTGACAACCCATGGACCTGTTGTTTTTTGCCCATCTTCCCCTGTATAAACAACCCGGAGACCTGAATATCCATCCATTACTAGCTGGTCTTGCAAATTAGTAGCCCCGGCATTCGAGGCAAAAAAGCCGACGCGGACAAGATAACCGAGTGGACCGAGTCTAGAATCATCGGGTGGGCGTGCAATAGTCTTAACTAGAGGCTGGTACCCTTTTGATACTAGCCCCTGAACAAGAGTTTGAGTCGCTTTAAGAGTAGCTAGGACTGCTACATCCACCACGTACCCGTCGCGATGTGATTGCATTCCTCGGACAATAACTGTGTGAGTGAGACCGGGCGCGAGTTGAGTTGATTCCCGTGACTCTGGAAGGTTAAGTTGCCCGAGGGGGAGTGACTGCGAATAACGACTCAGCTGATTTGATTCCTGAGCTGCACTGCGAGTCAGTGGTACGGCTATTGCCGGTGCCAAGGTGAAGGGGGTTGTCAAGCACAGAGCAGTCATTCCGCCCAGGAAATTATCTTTCCATTTCATCAATTTTTTCCTTAAATAGAAGACCTTGTCAGTTGCTTCCAGGCGGTTGAGCCTATGTCTGAAACTTCAGTCCCTGAGCGCGTAATTAGGGTAAGGTAGACAGACTTTTCAGCTTAGATTTAACTGCAAATTCTTTACAGTTCCAGGTTAAGTGGTGAGCTTTAATCACTGATTGTATCCAGTTAAACCTTTGGTTAATGAATATTAATAAAATACAAGGATATCGGGTGGTGTTATAGATTTGTTGCTGGCGAATCTGGTGTCTGGTTAACTCATTAATGTTACGAGTCAAACTACACATCTACAACACCACCCTTTTAGCGATCGCGTCTTCTGTTTCCGGTGTGCTGCGCGCGCTCAACCGCTATCTTCAACTTACTTAGTAGTTGTAGCAGAGATGCGGCTTGTCCTCAAGTGCCAATTTTTGAGCAGTTGAGCGCGATTTTGTCTCAGATCGGTACGGCTACGTGCCGTTGAGTAATGAACGTTATTACCCTTAATTCCAGCCCAAAGAATGCGGTTAAACTCCTCAACATCAAGCTTATCTTCAACTTTAAAGTTGAAGTTCTTGGTTGCTGCTGCCCACCACTTGCCGTTATGCAAGGAAGGAATAGCTGCTGTCTTGGTTACACTGGGATCGTTGCAAGCGGGTGCGAGGTTGGGACCTTCAGTCAAAGCACACAAACTTCCTGGCACAATAGCTTGGTAAGGAGTCAGATCAGGCGTTTCGGTAAATACATCCGACATGGGTTCGGCATTAGCATCAGTGGTACTGATGTAACCAATGCCCAACAAATCCTCCATTGTCCGCAGCATGCTGACGGTATTGTAGTTAGTGCTGACAACAGCACCTCGCTTAGTGTAAGCCGAAATAATGTAGCCCATAGAACGGTGGGAATCAATGTGATCGGGCCCGTCTTGAGAGTCATCTTCGATAATAAAGATGGCTGTGTCTTTCCAGGCTGGGGATTTGGAAATAGCTTGCACCACCAAGCCAACGGCATAGTCATTGTCAGCCATTTGCAAAGCTGGAGTATTGATCCCCAAGATGGCGTTACCAAAGCTGCCAAAGTGGTCGTGTGCAAAGCGCAGCAACGTTAAGGCAGGCATGCCATTCTGTTGCATATCACGCGACCACTCGTTGAATAAGTAGATGTCAGAGTTTTTCTGGTCAAAACCCCGGAAATAAATGTCAGTCTTATCTTGCAGGGCCGGCTTATCAGCAGGGGCTTGCAGGATATTATCGGCAAATGGAGTTGGAGAGATAGGAATGTACAACTGGTTACTTGGGTCAGCCTTCGTTGGGTCAGTTGTGCCAGTGCTAGTGCCGTAGTAAGCTAAATCGAGGAAGAAGCCGTAATTACGTACAGTTTTGCCTGCACGCAGTGCCACATCCCACAGATAACCGCCGACCGCGTTCTCTCGGAGGTCGTTATCTCCAGCTGGACCGTTAACGTCTTTGGAACCAGGCAGAATTGAGGAGTTGCCTGTAGGATCTATCAGTCCGGTCTCCCGTACACTGATTTGTGGGTAGTTGGTAGACCCAGGTGGCGGAGGAGGAGGCGTTTGCGCTCCGCCAATATTGATATTGCGGTTGGTACCCTCGTAGTCATAGGTAGTCCAATCGCCACCGTTGCCGTAATCAACTGACTGGTGCTTCTCAGTGAAGTCAGTCGTCCGGGCTTGGGTAGACCAGTTCCAGCCCACTCCGCTCGACTCGCCACTGTCGTAGAAGTTATCCAAAGTTACAAAGTTGAGAGCTAACTGATGATGATTGGGAGTGATCGGTTGTGGGAACAAGGTGAGTGCAGGGTCGCCGTTACCTACGGGCAAATCGCCGAGAACTTGGTCATAAGTACGATTTTCTTTAATGATGTAAACGACATGCTTAATCTTCTGGCGCAAAAAGGTCATCATGGGGTCTGGCAGTCGGTTAGCAAAACCATTGTTTTGGTCTACCCGCGCTGAAAGAGCAGCTAGTGTGCTGCTGTTGGGAACTGGAATTGTAGCAATCTCAGCTTTTTGCAAAGCCCAGTCGTAGTCGTCTCTATAAGTAGAGTTGCGTGCTCTTCCGGCATCAGTGGTTTGCTCGTTTGAAGGATTAGGGCCAGTGTTACTCTTGGCATTGACGACGTAGAGTTTCCTGCCGTCTTGATTGACACTTACAGAGTTGGGGTACCAGCCAGTGGGGATGCGTCCTGCCACTCGACCGGTCTTCAATCTCACGACAGCTACAGCGTTCTCGCCCCCCAGGGTGACGTAGAGTGTATCTCCTTTCGGACTCAATGATAAGGAGTTGGGATTAGCCCCTTTATACTTATCGCTGGGCCGGGATAGGGATATGGTTTGTACTACCTTATCGCTGTTTGTATCAATGACTGAAACCGAGTCGCTGTTGCCGTTAGCTACGTAGAGGCGGCTTTCGTCAGGTGAGAGCAGTATTTTATTAGGCTGGACGCCCACAGGAATGCGAGTGATTGCCTGAGTAGCAAGGTCTACAACCAGCACTTCATCATCGCGCTGACTGCTGACATAGGCTTTTGCCGCCGCACCACTGTCTGTGTTCTTAACCGCAACGTAATAGGGATATTCCCCTGTGGCAACCTTACCACCTGGCACGAAGAACTTAATCTCGTTGAGAACCTTGCGGGTGGAGGTATCAGCAACTGATATTGAATCATTCGCAAAGTTAGCAGTTACTAAGGTCTTGCCATCTTTACTCACGGCAACTCCCGCCACGATTGCACTACTCCCTACAAGAGTTGCCACTGGAGTACCCTTCAGGATATTGCCATCATAGCTAGGAAAAGGGGCAGTCTGGTTTGAGTTATGACCTAGGAGGATAAAGGGTGCGTCTGGAGCAAACTGACCGTTACCGTTAAGAGCATAAATATAGATACGGTCATCTCCCCCAGCAGAGACGTAGAAGCGCTTGCTGTCTGGTGCCCAAACTAGACCATCATATGTGTTGGGAATATTAATCTGTTGCTTCTTGACCAATTTTCCAGTGCTGACATCATAGACGAACACCCACTCGGCTTTGCCAGTTGTCACGCTACTAGGTGCCCCTGTTGTGGGGTCAAGGACTGAGTAAGTTATGGGTGCCCCCGTTGTCTCGTTTTTAAAATCCAGGTTGTGACCACTGGTGAGGACTAGCAGGGTTTTGCCATCTGGACTTAGAGCAGTTGTTACCGCTTCAGCAGCGTCAGCAGTTCCATCGGAGCGTAAGCCTGTGGCAAGGCGTTCAAACGTAGAGCCTGGTGCTGCTGTAGGTGTGATTGTCTGACCTGTAGCTAGCAATGACCCCCCATCAAAGTCACCCACAGGGTTAGTTGTCCGAGCATTGACCGATGGCACATTTATACCCAAGACAGATGCCAGCAATAGGCTCAGCAGACTTCCTTTCTTATTGCAATTTATCATTAAGTTTTTAGTAGCAAATTTCATCAACAATATAAATAATGACGCCTAATAGTTAAGGGATTACTAACAACAGGTTATTTCTCACTTAAAAAACTAAACTATAGATTGTTTTAGCAAGTTTTTGACAACACAATAAACACCAAATTTAGAAGCCAGTGGATGGGAAAAACTCATGCTGATTGCTATTATAAAACATCTGTTCTTAACCACAGAACTTGTCAATTTATCCTTTTTATATTACTTAGCTAAGCAAAAATAATAATAACTACTAATAGTAATCTTGAATATGTAGTGATAGTAGTCCTAATCGTCTGGGACCTGACATAGTTGCTGAAAAAGTGAAGTTGGATTAAAAATGACTACGCTCAGACAAGGTTACCTTGTTGTACCGCCATCAATTAAAAGAATACTCCCCACACTGCTGATTATCTATCTTTAGATATTAAATCAAGCAGTAATCCTAAAAAAATGAAGAGTTTAAATTAGCAAATTTAATTTATTACTATACGCTTACTACTATCTGGAAATTTACTAGCATCGTCTCTGTTACTATCAAAGGGGCATAAAAAACTATAGCGAATAGGCATTGTAGCCTTTTAAGCCTCCTTCTGCTCCAGATCCCTAAAATCAATATTGAGCGACTTAATTTAATGATTCCTTACCGCCCCGTTAATATGTTTAACTTACGCTAATAATATTAGCTTCCTGGAGAAAAATATGTCTCAGTCTAAATTGCAGCGAAACCTGCTAGAGCTATTGAGTGCTGTTGGCGAACTCTTCAAAAAGCGACAAGATAGCGGAAAGCGAGGCACAACCAATCGAATCGGCAGACCTCGCCTTAAAAGAAATAACGTGAGCATTGGGCTAGTTTCATCTGCTTTTGTTGTCTTTATTACAGGTAGTAATTTGCAAAAAGCGGGAGCAGTTTTTCCAAAGGATAGTGTTGTGGGTCGCCAATCGAATGGCGCTGTGTTGCTGACGACAGATCAGTTCATTACTCCTGCAGGTAAGCAGATTGAGTTTAACGGTCGTCCAGTTGCCGTGACCCTCAGTCCAGACGGACAGACAGCAGCCTTCCTGAACATGAACAATGTAGGTAGCAGTCAGGGCAAGTTTATCGTTTTGGTAGACCTGGCGACGGGTCAGATCAAGCAGGAGTTTAGTCCTACAAACGGCGGGGCTTCCTTTGATGGAATTACTTACTCCAAAGATGGTAGTAAATTGTTTGGCTCCGATGCTAGTGGTAAGTTAGTCATTGCTACTGTCGCTGCTGATGGAACGCTCTCCTTAGACGCGTCTGTCAGTCTGCCAGACAGTAAATCTTACCCCGGTGGGCTCGCGGTCTCCAAAGATGGACAAACGCTTTATATTGCCCTGAGCGGCAAAAACAGTCTCGGCGTTTTCGATTTGGCTTCCCGCAAGTTGGTCAATGAAATTCCTGTTGGGAATGCCCCCCATGCAGTAGTCATTGCTGACAATAAAGCCTATGTGAGCAACCAGGGTGGGCGGCAAGCTGTTGACGGGGACTTCATAAATGACTCCTATGGAACGTTGATTGTTGCCGATCCTGAATCGGGTGGCTCCGTCACAGGTACTGTCTCGGTGGTCGATCTGGGTAGTCAGACTAAAGTGAAGGACATTGCCGTAGGGCTGCAACCAACTGGCATGATGCAGAACAAAGACTATCTATTCGTTGCCAACACGCACAGCGATAGTATTTCAGTGATTAACACGGAGACCGATCAAGTGGTGCAGACCATTAAGGTTCACCCATTCGACGAGGTTCCCTTTGGCAACATGCCGAATGCGCTGGCAATGCTGGGGAATCAGTTGTTTGTCAGTTTAGGCACAACGAATGCACTCGCCGTTTATAACTGGAAAGGTGCGGAGCAACCAGCGGCATTAAGAGGACTCGTTCCGACCGCCTGGTATCCGGGAGCTTTAGCGGTGGATCAGGAGCGCCAACAACTCGTGGTTGCCAACGTTAAAGGGGTAGGGTCCTTGGGACCCGACTATACTTCGACCATTGCGGGTGTAGCTAAGACGGGTAGAAGTACTTATGCCTATCGTGGCACCGTTTCACTTGTTCCCTATCCTGCCACTCAAGATCTGCCGTACTACAGTGCCCAAGTCCGCCAAAACAATGGGCTGGTAAAAGGTAGAATCTCTAACCTACCTGGTTCGCCAAACGCACCTGCACGAGCGATTCCTCAGCGCATCGGCGATCCTTCCCTGATCAAGCACGTTTTCTACATCATCAAGGAAAACCGTACCTACGATCAGGTTTTTGGGGATGACTCGCGGGGCAATGGCGATCCGAATCTTACCCTATTCGGAGCGGAGGTCACGCCCAATCTCCACGCGCTGACCAAGCAATTTCCACTACTCGACAACTTTTACGACAGTGGTGTTCTTTCTGCCGATGGACACCAGTGGAGTGTGCAAGGAATTGCCCCTGATTACATGGAGAAGGCATTTGGGAACTTCTTTCGAAGCTATCCCTTCAATGGTGGAGACAGCTTGACCTACGTACCCAAGAGCTTCTTGTGGGAGAATGCTCTCAATCGTGGTAAGAGCGTGAGCGTCTATGGTGAGTACGCCAATCAATTCAGCCTCGCTCCGGGTGCTACAGGTACTCTTGGTAAGTGGATTGACTGGTATAAAGATGCGTTGGTTTTAGAGAACAAGATAGAGGGGCAGCTACACCTTCCAGTTGGGACCTTCCAAACCAAGTCGGATGTACCTTCACTTGATCGACTGCTGAATCGGGACTTCCCCAACTACACTAACAACATTCCTGATATCTACCGAGCAGACATCTTCCTCCGTAAGTTTCAGCAGTTTGTCACCGATGGTAATCTGCCGAATTTAGTGATCATGGCACTTAACACAGACCACACCTCTGGCACATCTGCCAATTACCCCACGCCACGAGCGCAGGTGGCAGACAATGACCTCGCAGTGGGTCGGATCGTAGATGCTATAAGCCATAGCCCCTATTGGAAGGACAGCGCGATCTTCATTGTGGAAGACGATCCTCAGAATGGCGTTGATCACGTGGACGGGCATCGCACGGAAGCGCTGGTGATCAGTCCCTATACTAAGCATGGCGTGGTGGACAGCAATTACTACACGCAGATAGATATGCGACGAACGATCGAGCAGATCCTAGGGCTACCGCCTGCTAATCAAATGGATTTTCTTGCCTCGCCAATGTACAACGCCTTCACCAACAATCCCGATCTGACTCCCTTTAATGCGCTACCAAACCAGGTGGCGTTAGATGAACTCAATCCTGGATCTACCACCGGGATGAGTAAGGTTCAGCAGGCTTGGATGCAGGCATCGACTGAGATGTTTAACAAACCGAACCTCAAGCCCGATGAGCAAGATGAGAATCTACTTAATCGGGCGATCTGGTATGGCACTAAAGGCTTTGACAAACCCTATCCGGGTGATAAAAAAGTGCTGCTACCAGAAGAAGTTGCCAAGATAGCTGACCGAAAATAGGCTTCTGATTGAAGACCTGAAGGTATATGTCCTAGCTTGGCATTTGGGGTTGGCAACCCCGCTTCGCTTCAGGCTTGATTGGTCACACCACAAGCCGCAACTTACTAGAGTGGGTTCTGCGTCGTCGTCTGGCTACCTATGACAACCTTAATTTCATAGAAGAGAGTCAGGTAACGGAGCTCTTAACTGATGGAAATAAATTCAAAGTAACAGGGGTGCGGCTGCGTTTTCACCTGGAGCGACCCAGCCCAAGTCAAGGGATTTAGCCGCTGACCTTGTTGTAGATGCAACAGGTCGCAATTCCTCTATGCCCAAGTGGTTAGTCGCTCTGGGCTACCAACCTCCCCAAAAAACCGTTATTAACTCTTTCTTAGGTTATGCCAGCCGCTGGTATCAGCGCCCAGAGGGATTCAAAGCCGACTGGCAGGGTTGTCTGGTGGCGTCCAAGCCACCGGACAACCGGCGTGGTGGGGTACTCTATCCGGTGGAGGGCAATCGTTGGGTGGTCACTCTAGGGGGTATAGGTCGGGATTATCCCCCCAATGATGAAGCTGGCTTTCTGGGCTTTGCTCGTAGCTTACGCAATCCCATGATTTACGAAGCACTTAAGATGCCCAACCCATCTCTCCTATCTATAGCTACCGAGGGACTGAAAATCGCTTGTGTCACTACGAGAAGTTGTCTAGGTTGCCGGAGGGAATGGTAGTGTTGGGGGATGCGGTATATGCCTTCAATCCAGTTTATGGTCAGGGCATGACCGTTGCCGCACTAGGAGCCTTAACCCTGGACAAGTGCCTGCATCAGCAATTCCGACGTGACAACGGTAACCTGACTGGTCTTCAGAAGCGGTTCCAGAAGCGACTGGCTCAAGCGAACTCTACCCCCTGGCTGATGGCGACGGGAGAGGATTTTCGCTGGTCAACCACGGAAGGCGGGCAAGTAGAGGGGATGTCCCAACTAATGCATCAATATATAGATCGGGTGATGCTGCTGGCGTTAGACCATCCTAAGCTCCACCAGACGTTTGGGGAAGTGGCTCACATGGTCAGGCCCCCCACAGCGCTTTTTCAACCTGGCATCCTGGCACAAGTCCTAAGGCATGCAGTCAAATAATTTCCTTATTTTTTGTTGTGTAGTCGTCACCCGATCGCACTATCACCTGAAATAAAGCACAAAGGCCGAGGATTAAGATATTAGTATGGAAAATCCTCGTCAGTTGGCCAGCCTCTGGTGGCAGCGATGATTGGGGAATTCTTTATTGACGAGATGATGGTAACGGAAGCAATTGAGCGTAAATCGTCTTTTAAATAATAATGTCTCTCCAGCGTCTAGCCGGGATCTGCTCCAGCTTCAGCAATCGATTAAAATCGCTAGCATCGGTTGTTGCAACTACTACACCTATTCCCATACTTTTAATAATGACAGATTGAGCAGCTATGATTACATCTGCATCAAAAATATTATCTGCATTGTTGCGTGCACAAGCCCATAACTCAGCAGCTTTTATCATTACGTCTCCTTCCTCAAGGTTGACTGGGAAAAATCCAATTCTCTTTGAAGTTTTTAATATATCAAGCTTTTGAATAGCTTTGAGCGCATTTTGCTTTTGTTCAGGGCTCGATTTTTTACTATAAATACGCCTAATATGTTCACGTCTATTTTCGTAGTCAGCAACCTCAGACATGCCAACCACACAACTTCTGTTATCAAGTAGATGCTTTAACCAGGCAATACATTCAATTGATTCTGTCATCTCTTCAATAGCTCTAGATTTTTTCAATACACTAGATTGCTTTTCATCGGAATTATTAGAATTTAAAAAAAATAGAGCATCATTAGGTACAAGTGGATGTATAAGTTTTCCAACTATACCTGTATCAAGAAAAATTAACAGTTTCATTAAATCCAAACAAAACTAATTATTAGGGTTGCGATATTTCATTTAATTTTTCTTCGTACTCTTCACTCCAAGAATCTAACGTATTAATAAGCTTTTGATTCTCAGGGGATTGCGCCGATTCAAGAGCTTGATTATAGATATCCTTACATGAAAATCTTGATGCTGGGGAAGGTTTTTCCTCTGTTTTCTGAAAACTTGAATTTGAAAAAAGTTTTCCTTTTTCCTGCTTGTCGAGCAACTTATTCACGGTTTGCTCTTGCGCTTTTAAAACAGCTTCAATAAATTCTTTTAGTGTTTTTCTGAAACTAGCCAGTATATCATCTCCGTCACTAGTTCTAAACACAACCTTATACTCATATAGGTGTTTGTCCGTAATTAACGTTAAAGCTTCATGTGCAAAACTTGTCATCAATTGACGCAAGTAATCATCAAAAACATTCCAGTAACTATTAATTAATCCAGTTAGTGATTCAAATAACTTGTTGGTAATTACATATTGTTCTAAAGTATCTTCTGACTGAAGAGTTTTTCTAATAATTTCTTTGGCTTCTATAATTACTATACGCGCTCCGAAATAGTTATTAAAGACTTCTAAATTCTGGCACATATTTTCTTTTAAAGCATTGTCTACCGGATGATCGTGAATTTCATTAATGATATTATTGATAATACTTCTGGTTTTTTTGAGACGTTGAACCAAGATATTATCTTCAGCTTCATCTATATTTTTAAATAATTGTTCTAGTTCTCTAGTTTTCTCTTTTATGTGCAAAATTAATTGGTCGCTAGGATTCAATTGCGTTAGGCTTTCCAGCTCTTTTTTGATTGAATCAAGTTGAGAGCTAAAATCATCAGTTTTAAAGCTTTCTAAAATCTCGGCAACCACTTCGTTGAACTCCTAAATTTGGCTTTTACGCCTTGCAATTAGTTTACATACAGCAAAACACTGGCTAGAAACAATGCTTCTATTATTGACTAGTGTAATCCACTCACTAATACTTGAGAAGGAAGTGAAGGTGCTACAGGTCCTGACTACTAAAGCCGGTTGCAGTGCGGCTGGCCTCAGATGACTATTGGATAACAGATAAAGCAGAAAGGCAGAGGATTAAAATATTAGTATGGAAAATCCTCGTCAGTTGGCCTTTTTAGCCCTTTGTGCAGTTCATCAGGGTGCTTATGCTGATGCCGCTTTAGACCGAGTGCTGCGTCCAGCCCAACTAAGTGCTGCGGATCGGCGATTGGTAACGGAATTGCTCTATGGCAGTGTAAGAAGGCAACGATCGCTTGATACCCTAATTGATCAGCTAGGTAAAAAGAAATCAAGCCAGCAACCTCCCAACCTGCGCGCAATTCTGCATTTGGGCTTGTATCAATTGCGGTATCAAGAGCGAATTCCCGCCTCTGCTGCTGTCAATACTACCGTCCAGCTTGCTAAGGAAAATGGTTTTTTAGGACTAACGGGGTTTGTCAACGGTCTTTTGCGGCAATATATCCGCTTAGCATCTGCTCCTGCTGACCCCCTACAGTTGCCAGAAAACCCAGTTGAACGCTTGGGCGTCTTACACAGCTATCCCAACTGGATTGTGGAAGTGTGGCTAGAACAGTTAGGTATGGCAGAAACAGAACAGCTGTGTGAATGGATGAACCAATCACCAACTATTGACCTCCGGGTAAATACTCTCCGCGCTACCATTGAGCAGGTCGAATTGGCAATGGAATCAGCTGGCGTCATAGTCAGGCGCGTACCCAACCTACCCCAAGCCCTAAGATTAATTGGTAGCACTGGTTCAATTAAAAATTTACCTGGTTTTGACGAGGGGTGGTGGACAGTGCAAGATAGCAGCGCCCAGTTGGTAGGTCATCTGCTCAACCCCCAACCAGGTGAGGTGGTGATTGATGCCTGCGCTGCTCCTGGAGGCAAGACAACGCATATTGCAGAATTGATGGGAGATAAAGGGACAGTTTGGGCTGGCGATCGCGCTGCCTCCCGACTCCGAAAACTGAAGGAAAACGCCCAACGGCTGAAGTTGCAATCAGTTCAGATTTGCATTGGCGACAGCCGAAACTATCAGTTTGAATCCGCTGACCGCGTGTTGCTTGATGTACCCTGCTCTGGTTTAGGCACCCTACACCGTCATGCTGACGCTCGTTGGCGACAGACGCCTGAATCTGTCCAGGAACTTTCTGTTCTTCAGGAAGAACTATTAGCGCAAACAGCTACCTTTGTCAAGCCGGACGGTGTTCTTGTTTATGCTACCTGCACACTGCATCCCGTGGAAAATGAAAGGGTAATTCAAGCCTTTTTAGTCCGTCATCCTACTTGGCACATTTACCCTCCCACTCCAGATTTGATCGCAGTCGAATTTGTTACACCAGAAGGCTTTGTTAAGATTTTGCCACATCAACATCATATGGATGGCTTTTTTATGGTGCGGCTAAGAAAAAACCGGTAAGCTTATAGGCAGTTTCAGAGTGAAATGTCAATCAGGTGAGGCAGTAATGGTGAAGAACAACAGTGTGAACGACCTAGTTAAAATCCTGATTGGAGTAGCTTGGCTTGACGGCAAAATTCAACCAGACGAACGGCCGATATCTGCACCAATTAGCTGAAGAAAAAGGCGTGACAGCTGATCCAGAGCTCCAGCTCTTACTTAACGAAACTAGGGCAGTGCAGCCGACTGAGTGTTACGAGTGGGTAAGGCAGTATCTGGGCGAGCACCCCACCTCCACAGATTGCTATAGCCTGCTTGAAGCCATCAGCGGCTTAATTTACAGCGATAGCGCAGTGGAGGTCGAAGAAGCAAACCTGCTGACTAGGATAGAGTTGTTGAACCCAGCTAATGGCTCACCAGAACCCGGTCATAACGCTGTAATTAAAGAGATTAAAAAGCTCTACCGTCGTTGGGTTGAGTATCAAAGCTAGCTGAGAGTTCTTGGTATCAGTCAATGACACTTAAGACTTCGGCTCACCGATACCCGGAGTTTCATCTTTCTTGACTTCAGGTACAACTGAAGGACGATCTTTGTTTTCCCAACCAACTGGACGCTTGGAGTTGTACCAGGCAATTGAACCAATTGTCGTCGCGGCGATAAAACCAACCACATATACTAAAGTGGCAGATATGGGAAAGTGCGGCCCATTTTCTACGGCTTCCGCTGCTGCTTGCATTAATAAGTTCATAGTTATATCTCCCTTTATTGGGTAAGACTACATTTCAATAACACTATGATTAGAAGTGTACCTTATGCATCCTCCCCAAGTTTGATCCCGGTAAAGCAAGCTGCACTATGCGCCATTGCTCTTGGTAGCAATATGGGCAATTCCCATGCCATTTTGGAAGCTGCTTTGGAAACCCTTGCTCAAACACCAGGCATAACTCTAAAGGCTAGATCCAGATGGTATCAAACTCAGGCTGTGGGACCGCCACAACCCGATTACATCAACGGCTGTGCCCTGCTAGATGTCTATCTGACACCCCAACTGCTCTTAGAGACGCTGCTCTCAATTGAATATCAGTTTGGTCGCGTCCGCTCTCAACGCTTCGGTCCGCGATTGCTCGATTTAGATATATTGCTATATAACGAATTAATTTTGGACACTCCCACTTTGGTGCTGCCCCATCCCCGAATGAAGGAGCGAGCTTTTGTGCTAGTACCCCTAGCGGAAATTGCCCCAAATTGGACCGAACCAGTCTCCGGAAAAACGATCGCAGAACTGGTTCAGGCTGTAGACTGTTCTGGAGTCTATTGATTGGCGTATGGTATTAGGTAGAGAACCACCACAGTTGCTCAAACAACGCCTCGTCTATCGAGGACGTAAATTTGATTTTGAGGTCAGTCGCCTACGTTTGCCTAACCAGGCTGAAGGAGATTGGGAATGTATTCGTCACCCAGGAGGTGCTTTGGCTGTTCCAATCACCTCTGAAGGTAAACTTGTACTAGTGCGGCAGTATCGCTTTGCAGTTCAAGGGCGGCTATTAGAGTTTCCAGCTGGCACAGTGGAGGTGAATGAAGACCCGTCTGAGACAATTAAGCGAGAACTTGAGGAAGAAACCGGCTACCGAGCTTACCGGTGGAGAAAGCTAGGAGAATTTTTCCTTGCTCCTGGCTACTCAGATGAAATCATCTACGCCTTTTTAGCTCAAGATTTGGAACCTTTAGATACGCCTCCAGATCAAGATGCTGACGAAGATATGGAAACCGTTTTGATGACCCCCGAAGAGTTAGAGCAAGCTATCTTGAACGGGGAAGCAGTGGACGCAAAATCGATTAGTAGCTTTTTACTGGCTCGTCCCTTCTTGAATTGAACGAATGTCTGACCTGATTTTGTTCTGGCACCGCCGCGATCTACGCATTTCCGATAATACAGGACTCGCTCTCGCACGACAACAGAGCCAGAAGGTGGTAGGGGTTTTCTGCCTCGACCCCAATATTTTAGAAAGGGACGATGTGGCAGCGGTTAGAGTTACATATATGATGGGCAGTTTGCAGCATTTGCAGCAAAGCTACGCTAAAGCTGGTAGCCAGCTGTTAATTCTCCAAGGCAATCCCACTCAATCAATTCCAACTCTGGCGGCAACTCTCAACGCCAAGGCAGTTTTTTGGAATTGGGATGTAGAACCATACTCTCAGGAACGCGATCGCGCTGTAAGTGACGCTCTTAAGGAAAAGGGCATTCAAGTTTTGCCCAAAAACTGGGATCAGCTATTACATGCACCAGAGGATATATGCACTGGTTCTAACCAACCTTACACGGTTTACACCCCCTTCTGGCGCAACTGGAGTAGCAAAAAGAAGGACAATCCAGTAGAATCGCTTCACAACGCGGTCGGACTTACTGAAGCTGAACAAGCACAGAGTAAGCAAGCTGGAGCAATTGAATTGCCGTCGGCAAAAGATTTGGGATTTATCTGGGACAAGGGACTGGTGATAGCGCCAGGGGAGACAGCAGCACAAGAAAGACTAGAAGAGTTTATACGAGTTATTACTGAGTACAAAGAACAGCGCAATTTCCCGGCAGTTGACGGGACATCTCAACTAAGTGCTGCCCTCAAATTCGGAGTGATTGGCATTCGCACTGTTTGGGCTGCCACTACATCTGCCCTGGAAAACAGCCATGGTGATGAAGTCGAAGCTAATGTCCGAGCATGGCAACAGGAACTCGCATGGCGGGAATTCTACCAACATGCGATGTACAATTTTCCAGAATTGGCAACGGGTGCTCACCGCTCAGCCTTCAAGCAATTTCCTTGGAACAACAACGAAGAACATTTCCAGATTTGGTGTGAGGGCAGAACCGGCTATCCGATCGTGGACGCCGCCATGCGGCAGATGAATGAAACTGGCTGGATGCACAACCGCTGCCGCATGATCGTCGCCAGTTTCCTCACCAAAGACTTGCTGGTTAATCCCCAGTTGGGAGAAAAATACTTTTATCAAAGGCTAGTTGACGGCGATCTTTCAGCCAACAATGGTGGCTGGCAATGGAGCGCTTCCAGCGGCATGGACCCCAAACCAATACGTATTTTTAACCCAGCCAGTCAAGCCCAGAAGTTTGATCCAGAAGGTGAATATATTCGGCGATGGCTACCAGAACTGCGGTCTGTGGATACAGAATTCCTGATCAGCGGTGACATTCCCGCTGCTACTCGCGACGCTTTTGGCTATCCTCCTGCAGTTGTGGATCACAAACAACAGCAGCGTCAATTTAAAGCACTCTATCAACTGCAAAAGAGTTCTTAATCGATCAGTAATAGTTTGATATCGCTATGAGCTACTTCCGTCCTGCTATTGATACCATGACCGGCTACATTCCTGGTGAACAACCCAAACCAGGAACAAAAATTATCAAACTCAACACAAATGAAAACCCCTATCCGCCCTCGCCAAAGGCGATAGAGGTACTGCAAAATTTAGATAGTGAATCGCTACGGCGCTACCCTGATCCGTTTGCCAGAGAGTTTTGTCAGGCAGTGAGCGAGGCGCTGGGAGTGCCGGCAGATTGGGTGATTGTGGGTAATGGTAGCGACGATGTGCTGAATGTGCTGTTGCGCTCCTGCGCAGAAGGGAGCGATCGCCAAGTTGTGTATCCCGTGCCAACTTATGTGCTGTATCGGACGTTAGCAGCCATGCAGCCAGCAGAAGTAGTTGAAGTTCCTTACTCTGCCAACTTTCAGTTACCGCTCGAGGAGCTCGTTGCGGCTAATGGAGCAATTACTTTTATTGCCTCTCCGAATAGCCCCTCTGGGCATATGGTACCAATGGCAGCTCTGCGGGAATTAGCGCGGCAAGTATCAGGAGTTGTAGTGATTGATGAGGCTTACGTTGACTTCGCTGAGGATACGGCGTTGCCGTTGGTGCAAGAATTCGAGAATGTGATTGTGTTACGTACTTTGTCAAAAGGCTATTCGTTGGCGGGCTTGCGGATGGGCTTTGGGGTGGCGAATCCTAAACTGCTGGCTGGGCTGTTTAAGGTAAAAGACAGTTACAACATTGACGCGATCGCTATAGCAGTGGGTACGGCAGCAATGCGGGACCAAGCCTACAAGAATGCTTGCGTAGACAAATTGAAAATCTCGCGGACGAAGCTGGCGGTAGACTTGAAGAATCTGGGGTGGAGAGTGCTTGATTCTCAAGGTAACTTTGTTTTGGCAACTCCTCCAGAGCAAAATGCAGAGTCTCTTTACTTAGCGTTGAAAGAACTGGGAATTTTAGTGCGTTACTTTAAGCAAGCTGGGTTAGAGGATAAGCTGCGGATCACGGTCGGCACGGACGAGCAAAACCAGACGTTAATAGAAGCTTTAGTTAGCTTATCAAAGTATTAAGCTGAAAAATTCCAGCACCCATTCTCAGGCTCAGCCTGGGAATGGGAAAAACCATCACCTTGATAATTTATTTTCAAAAGTATATTGTTCAATGCCCAAACCGCATACGTAAATTACATTTATTGCATTGCTAGACAAACATTACGTCTCAAGTCAGAGGTGTAGCCATCACTGCTTATTTCAGAGTATTCATAAGCTTTTAGGAATAAGTTCAAATGAATACCAAAATAGAAAAAAAACTACAAGATAAGCCTGGAGCACTAACTAGTGACAATGTTAAGAGTTTTAACTTTGACCTATGGGCTAATAAAGTTAGACCCCAGTTACTAGCTGCACTAAAAAAAAAGGAAACCAAATAATACCGTTGCCTCACTACGGGTTTTGGTACTCTGAAACCGAAACTACCACGCATCCTAGCTTTACCGGAGATTAGAGCAGTCATATTTACAACTATTGTACTCTGCGCCACCATCCAGCTTTTGCTGGTAAGCTTCTAGACCAGGCGAGCAAGATGCCTGCACTACTTAAGTGAAATTATACTCGGCTAAAAGGAAATTAGGTCGGACTGCAAACCTTAATACACTGATGTGCCACTTAAAAAAGCGTAATGTGGGCTTGGGAGACGCTGCCGGTAAAAAGCTATGTTTGTGATGGAAATGTTCTAGAAGTGTTGCTCAATTTTCTCGAACATCTGATCTAGCTAAGGAGTATCTCATGAAAGTAGATAGATTTAGGCAAGAATCCGGAATGCTGCTCCTAAAGTTGGTAGATCAATTTACCACCACCAAAGTGAGCATGTAGTTGAGTTTCAGTTAGTTTTAACAACATATCTAGAACATCTTCAGAAGATGCTCAAGCTAACTTAGTTTGGCAACAGTTAAGTGACTTTAATCTGGCTTTAATCAAGCCAAATTTCATCTACTGAGAGTTCGCCGTATAGCCAAAAATTACATTTGGAGCCATGTTTGAGCTGATACCGTACCATAGGTTTCGGGATACCCCTAAGGTTCGTTTCTTTGATATCACGATCCCTACCTCCAACGCCCGTGATTTAGTCTTCCACGATGGACCTGCTGTTAGTCCCAACAATAGCGTTGAGGGCTACTGGCAATTCTATCTACACCCTCACCAGGAGGACAATCTCTTAGCATTGTCTGGGGGACGTACTTTCTACCTAATTAATTTTGAGTGGGACTGCCCTTTTCATATAGTACGCCTAGAGGCTGGTGGTGATATCCTGCGGATTCCTCCTGGCACTTTTCATCGATCTGTATCTGACCCCACAGGCTCCTTGGTCTTAAATCAGGCAGTTCGCACTGCTACAGCTACAGTTGAAAACGAATTTCGCGTTTACAACAGCGGTGAGATCCCCCGACTGCTTCAGGTCACGTCCTCTGCTGCTCCTCCGCCCAAAAGGCATGGACTTGAGAAAGTAGCATTGAGTGTAGCTTGAAAGCTCCGAAAGCTGCAAAAACTTTATATCGTTTCAGGTTGGAATGCTCTTCGTCGTGGTACTACATTGTTAAAGATGGATGTACCTAGCAAATGGAAAGACAATGAAGGCAAAAAAGTTTGCTCCACGCGTTAAAGCTGGCGATCGCGCTATCGTTATCGGCGGTAGTATTGCTGGGCTACTTTCTGCACGTGTGCTTGCTGACAGCTTTGCTGAAGTCACAATCATTGAAATAGACAAACTGCCTGAGAAACCTGAGGCTCGTAAAGGCGTACCGCAATCTGTGCAGCCCCACGTTTTGTTCGCGAAAGGCTACAGATTACTGGAAGAGTTTTTCCCCGGCATCGGAGCCGAACTGTCCGCTGCTGGCGCTCTTACGATAGACTGGGCACGGGAATTTCACCATTTTAACCAAGGAGGATGGACTGCCAGTGCTGACTCTCCGTCTGAAGTCGTTTCCTTCACCTGCAGTCGTCCGCTACTGGAGTGGGCTATAAGACGGCGAATATCCGGTTTCTCAAATGTGCGGTTTGTTGAACAACATCGCGTCACAAGGCTACTCTGCAATCCTGGCAAAACGCAAGTTACCGGAGTCCGTCTACACTCAATCGGTGGCTCCACCGAAGATGAGTTGCAAGCAAGCTTGGTGGTGGATGCCAGCGGTCGTCGCTCCTTTGCGCCGCAGTGGCTAGAGAGTTTAGGTTTCACTCCACCATCAGAAACCGTTGTCAATCCCTTCCTCGGCTATGCAACACGGCGCTACCGGGAGCCAAAGGGCTTTCAAGCTGACTGGAAGGTAATGTTAATATCGCACTCGCCCCCACGCGGTACCCGACTAGGATATCTGGCTAAAATTGAAGATGGCGAGTGGATTGCCACTCTCGGTGGTTATATGCGTGATTTTCCTCCGACAGAAAATTCGGGCTTTCTGGAGTTCGCCCGCAGCCTCCCTAGCCCGGAATTTTATGAGGCGATCAAAGACGCTGAGTCTGTATCGCCTATTTATGCCCATCGGGCTACTGCTAACAGGCTGCGCCACTACGAAGAAGCCGTGCTGCCTCAAGGTTTTGTGGCTTTGGGAGATGCAGTTTGTGCCTTGTGTCCTGTATACGGTCAAGGAATGACAGTCAGTGCTCTTTCAGCAATGGTTCTCCGAGACTGGCTGAGTGAGCCGCATAGCCGGTTTGCCAGTCACTCACTCATGCCCTCACGCTTCCAGAAAAGCTTGGCAAAAAGCAATTCTCCTCACTGGGCGCTAGCAACGGGACAGGACTCGCGCTTTCTGACAACATCCGGTGTAAGCAAGCCCAGTCGGTTTGGTAGACTAATGAACTGGTATTTTGACCGAGTTTTCTTGCTGGCACACAAAGAGCCTGATTTGCACACGCTCTTTGTGGAAATAGCGCAACTAATTAAATCACCTGTAGCACTTTTTCATCCTCAAGTTGTTCTCCGTGTCCTAGGTGTTATTAGACTAACTGACAAAATTGTCTAAAATCCAACATATTTCATCTTTGCTTTGTTACACACATAACATTTTAATTCGGTTTTATTTGTTATCCGCACGACATCTATAAAAACAATAGTAGTTTAAGCTACTAAAGAGCACATTGATAAAACTTAACCAAGAAAAATGGCTGATATCGTAGATACCGCTGTTAACGCAGGTTCTTTCAACACTTTAGTGGCTGCTGTCAAAGCTGCTGGTTTGGTTGACACCCTCAAGGGACCCGGTCCATTCACCGTTTTCGCACCGACAGATGATGCCTTTGCTAAATTGCCCGCAGGTACTGTAGATTCTCTACTCAAAGATATTCCTAAGCTCAAGAAAATTCTGACGTATCATGTCGTATCTGGCAAAGTAACGTCAGCCGATGTTGTTAAACTGACATCCGCTAATACAGTCGAAGGTTCATCATTAAAAATTGATGCCTCCGGTGGTGGTGTGAAAGTGAACGATGCTACAGTGATTTCCCCTGATGTTGCCGCTGACAATGGCGTCATTCACGTCATTGATTCAGTACTAATCCCACAATAAAAGACCTGGGCGACTAGCAGGTCGCCTTAGCTCAAAATTTTTTAAGCTAAAGGCAACCTAACTCTAGTTGCTTTTTTTTTCGCTCAATCAGGTCTTAGTAGCGTGTCCTCAACCTTATTTTGGGCAAAATTGCCAAACACAGAAGTCTGCCCTAGCCAGTTCAAAATTAGCGGGTTAACAACCTCTGGTCTCTCGTCATGAGGACAGTGACCAGCATTCGGGATGGGAAAAATTTGGATTGGTTGACAGTGACTCAACTCCTGGAAAATCTTTGCCCCAGTAATCGGTGTCCAAGGATCATCGGCTCCCCAAATCACTAGCAACGGATGTTTGACTTTTGGCAACAATTCTGATGGTGTGGGACCAGGAGGCGCACTCAGAATCGAAGCGAAAACCTGCTGCGCTCCAGGATCACACGCAGGAGCATAAAGAATATCCACCAGTTCATCGGTGACAGCCTCTGGGTTGCGGTAAACCTGAAGGAGCGTGCGCCGGATTTGGGGTTTTTGACGGACACGGTTAAACAGGAAGGCTCCTGTAACTTTAGAACGAACAAGCCTGTTAAAAGCCCCCATCACGAGCCGTAAGGGTGGATTTAGCTCGTGAGGGCGATGACTGAGTCCACCAGCGCAATTGATCAGAATGCCACCAGCAGAAATTTCTGGGTGCTCAGCCACTACCATCAGGCTCAACAGCGCTCCAATTGAGTTGCCGACGAATACAGCGGGTTCCTGAATGTGCGCTGTCCAGAAATCTTGGAGCAACTGCTCCCATAGCTCCATGGTGTAATCTAAAGGCGGCTTATCGGAACCGCCGAAGCCGAGCAAATCTAAAGCAAACACTCGGTAGCCAGCAGTAGCTAGCACGGGGATATTTTTGCGCCAGTGTCCGATGGAAGCGCCAAAGCCATGCACCAGTACTAAGGGGCGTCCAGTGCCCATAACAGTATACTCAATCTTGTAACCTTGCCAGTTCCAAGTGAGTTTTTCAAAGGGGCTTGTAAGCGTCAACTGCTGCGTCGTCACGGGATTATTATTAAGATTCGTAAAGCATCTATCCTCATAGTAATAGTATGTGAATCTAATTTACAGACTTTACCTACTTGTTTTTTGTCTACTGTTGAGTGCCACTTAGTTGAGCTGTCCACGAGCGTTATGGAATTGCCGCTGGTTTACAACCCAGGTTACATTACGCCTCTACCTGAAGGTCATCGCTTCCCAATGCGCAAGTTTCAGCAACTTTACGAACTGCTCTTAGCTGATGGCATCGCCCATCCAGAACAATTTCACACACCCAAACGTCCACCCCAAGAGTGGATTGAGTTAGTTCATACCCATGAGTATGTTCAAGCTTACTGTGAGGGAACGCTAGAAGCTAAAGCTCAGCGACGCATTGGTTTACCGTGGAGTCCAGCGCTGGTGAATCGAACCTGCACAGCGGTAGGCGGCACGATTCTCACAGCTCAACTGGCATTAAGTCATGGTCTAGCTTGCAATACCGCTGGCGGGACTCATCATGCTTTTCCTAGCTATGGCTCTGGTTTCTGCATTTTTAATGACTTGGCGATCGCAGCCCGTGTTCTCCAACAACTAGGTCTTGTCCGCAAAATTCTAATTGTTGATTTGGATGTCCATCAAGGAGACGGCACCGCTTTCATCTTCCAAAACGACTCCAGTGTCTTCACCTTCTCGATGCACTGCGAGGTCAACTTCCCTAGTACCAAACAAAAGAGCGATCTAGACGTCCCCCTAAGTGCTGGAATGGATGATGATGCCTACTTACAAACACTGGCTCAGTATCTACCGGAGCTTTTGTCTAATTTCCAGCCAGATTTAGTGTTATACGACGCTGGAGTTGACCCACATGTAGGTGATCGTTTGGGGAAATTAGCCCTAACCGACACAGGGATATTCTGCCGCGAAATGCAGGTTTTAAGTACCTGTGTTGCTGGTGGATATCCTGTTGCCTGTGTCATCGGCGGCGGTTATGCTGATGACCTCAAAGGCTTGGTCTATCGCCACTCCCTGCTGCATCGAGCCGCCAATGAGATTTATTCCCAATATCGGCTTTGAATCTCCTCCGGCTCTGGGCGGGCACAAGGCACCGCCCCTACTACCCTGCCCGTTCCCCCTACCCTTAGGGGGAGATGCAATTTTTCGTCTATCTCGATACACTTTAGAGCGTAGCATTACTCGAAGAGAGCTGAGGAGAAAAACGTGCTGCTATCAAAAGGCTTCGAAATTGAGATGTACACCGGCACCCCCCAGGGTGATGCCGTTGGTCTCTCAGACCAGATTGTGGCTTCCCTAGAAGGATTTGAGCGGGAGCCAGATAGCCGCAACGTGGAATACATAACTTCGCCCTCCCACAACTATGACCAGCTATTGTATGATTTGGTGCGCCCTCGTTTGCGGCTACGAGAATACTTAAAGTGCTTGGGCGATTACACCCTAATTCCTGGAAGTACGCTTTCTCTGGGTGGAAGCGATCAATTCCACCGCTCAGACCCCAAGAACCCTTATCACGACTACATTGAGCAAACCTACGGCACTAAGGTCGTTACGGCGAGTGTTCATATCAACATCGGCATCAGTGATCCAGAAGTATTGATGCGGGCGTCACGACTCATCCGGGTCGAAGCGCCCCTATACCTTGCCCTTAGTGCCTCTTCCCCGTTTCTAGATTGCAAGGCCACCGGATATAATTCTACCCGTTGGGGGCTATTCCCTCAAACCCCAGCCCATGTCCCTCTGTTTGAAAGCCATGCCCACCACATTCAGTGGGTGGAAGCCCAGATAGCAGCAGGGACGATGCAAAATGTTCGTCATCTATGGGTATCTGTGCGACCAAATGGCGATCGCCGTCCCTATGATCTCAATCGCCTAGAACTGAGAATTTGCGATCTTGTAACTGATCCAATTGCGCTGCTAGCTCTTTGTGCCTTATTAGAGGCTCGTCTGTGGCAGCTAATTGAAGATCCGAAGCTTGACCCATTGGAAAAGAGTACGATTAGCGCCACAAACCGTTCTGAAGAACTAATTGCTATTACAACTGCCAATGAAGCCGCTGCCGCCCGTTATAGTCTTGATGCCCAGCTCAGACATTGGGAAGACGGTAGAAGCATCATAGCCAGAGATTGGATTACCGAAATTTATCAAGAAGTCTGGGCGATCGCTAAGCAGCGAGGCTTTAACTGTTTCCTTTCGCCTTTGCCAAAAATTCTTTGGGAAGGAAACGAGGCGCAGCACTGGTTAGAACTGCATTCTCGCGGTCTCGACGCTCGGCGCATCATTATCCAAGCAAGTCATGCTATGCGAGAGCGAGAACTAGAACTAGAAGATAAGTTGTGTTCGTCCTTGGTTGCTTAGCGCCCAGCGCGTTTACTCCAAATTACACATGGCAAATTGGCATCAGCCTCGTCTTCACTGTAGTCTGCTAGTTTAAAGGAATGATCAGAATATCTAATCAATATGTCTCGGAGCGGTAATATTTAAAAAAGCTATACGCACCCCTGTGCGAATAGATTATTAACAAAGCTCTCCTGCCCACGCCAGTCGCACGCCAGTCCCACGCCACTCCCCTCAACGCGGGGAACCCGCGCACGGGGGTGGCTCCTCAACGGGGGGGATTGGGGCCCCCTCTGGGGATGGGGGGCAGACCCCCGCACGGCGCTGGCTCCTCTACCCACGCCACTCTTCGAGAACCCCCGTACAGGGCTTGCTCCTCGGTCAGGTCGAGTCACATCAAATGCCTCAGGTTGTCTTAATTCACCCGCAAATTCCCCCAAATACTGGCAATATTGCCCGTACCTGCGCCGCAACGGGTACGGAATTGCATCTAGTAGGACCTTTAGGATTTGAGATTAGCGATCGCTACTTGAAGCGAGCCGGCCTAGACTACTGGCCCTACGTTAAGTTGCATTACCACAACTCTCTTGAGACCTTTCAAATCTGCCATCAACAGCGAGGAGGGCGACGGATCGGTTTCAGCGTGGCTGGCAAATGTAATTATGTCCGCTTCCAGTTTCAACCTGATGATTGGCTCTTATTTGGCAGCGAGACCACTGGTTTGCCTCTCGCAGTTCAGTCAGCTTGTGCAGCAACTGTTTATATACCTATGACACAACCAGGTGTTCGTAGCTTGAATCTTTCAGTAAGTGTAGCTGTGGGTTTGTTTGAAGCCCGCCGTCAAGTTGGTTATCTGAGTGGGGAATTATGAGAGGGATTTGACATAAATAAAAATTATGTCAAAAGAACAGAAGAACATATTTAAAATATAACTTTTAATTATCTTAAACCTGACACCGCTATTGAGAGCAGAAGCCCTTAAAGCAAGCAAAGTCAATCGTTTGCGCTATTTTGAGCGAGATTAGATTTGGCTCGGCTCGCCGGATGGCAGCAAAATCATACGCTTGTCTTTAGCAGAAAAATCGGCGTAAATTCTCCTGTTGCATTAACAGGTGGTTAAACCGTCAATGACCCGACACTGCCCTACAAGTATATCCCGTGGCCACTCATACCAAGTTGCGTTCTGTTGTAAGAAATCAATTGAGGGGGCTAGGGGAGGACACTTCCGTGCGGGGGTCTCCGAGGTCGGTGCCGTGGGCGGTGAGACGGCGCTGGCTCCTCAAGTCGGGAAACCCTTCCTGTGCAAGTGTCCTCCGACGCCAGTTCTGCGGCTGGCACAGCCATCCGCAGCCTGGCTCCAGAACTGGCGTTGAGGGGGAGAGTTGTACGAGTGATCACCTTATCTAAATCTAAAAGGCTAAATAGAAACTTGTCTAAATCAAAAATGCCAGGTAATCTTACCTCAATATATCTGCGACCGTGATCTTGGTTTGTTTTTGTAGTGGTCTAAATCGTGACTGGTAATAGATTAAGCAAATCAATGCCAGTTAGGTGCTAGTACTCATTAGGAGGTCTTGTTTGAAACGAGCATTGACAAAAAAGGTTAAGGCGTATCCTGCCTCTGTGGCTGGTGATGATGCCTCGGAGAGATACTTCAAGCTAGTTCAGCCAGAGGTCAAGAGGCGGGTTCGCACCTCGGCTGCGATGATTGGCTTAGCAATCTCAATGGGAACGTCCAGTATTTTACTGACTCGACAAAGTGCTCGCGGTGCTATAGCAGCTGAACCTGGAACCAAAACTTCGACGCTCAGTATAGTTCCTACAGCAACTGTTACGGCACCAAGCTTGCCTATAAACCCAATACAAAAGGTTACTCTTAAACGCCTAAAGCAAAAATCGCACCGAGCAAGGTATAGTCTGGCAAAGTTGAATTCTGAATCGAACAACTCATTCACACCTAGCATTCCGACCAAGACACCTCAGATCAATCTGCCTACTGTTGTCGGAAGTCAGCTAGTTCCCTCAGTAGCGAAACAAACACCGCAATCTAATCCATATGTTCAGAACTTGCAAACTGAAATCCAGAGATTATGGGAGAAGTACCCGGCTCAGCAGACGGGTAGTCAAGTTCTAACGTCGGTGACTAAACCCACTGCTGCCAAGGTAATTCTGGCTCACGCATCTGGTACAATTCCTTCTGAATCGACTAACCGAGAATTCCGTATCGCTCAAGCTGCTGCACTCTCACAGCCAGCAGTTCAGAAGTTTCCTTCAGCTGAAGTCAATTCACCTGTTCCAGTTAGAGCGACGCAACCGATAGCAACGGCACCCATCAATGTAGACTCCTCTGGACCGCTTCAGTCTTCTATGGGACAGAAGGTTTCTCCAGAGTTGCCACCTTTAGCGGCAGGGGATACCTACCTGCCTAAACCTTTCCCTGCGTCAACCCCCTTCAAAGGTTACATTTGGCCTGCAAAAGGCGTGGTGACTTCCCCCTATGGCTGGCGCTGGGGACGTATGCACAAAGGAATTGACATTGCGGCTCCGATAGGAACGCCAGTCTTCGCTGCGGCTCCAGGCGTGGTAGTAACGGCGGGCTGGAACTCCGGTGGCTACGGCAATCTTGTGGACGTCCAGCATGCTGATGGCAGTCTGACTCGCTATGCCCATAACTACCGGATTATGGTACAGGTGGGGCAACTGGTTGCGCAAGGCCAGGAAATTTCCGAGATGGGCACTTCTGGCTACAGTACTGGACCACACTGTCACTTTGAGGTGCATCCACGAGGCCATGGAGCAGTCAATCCGATTGCCTATCTACCACGTTAGTTCCTGGACGTTCTAGACTCACTAACTAATAGTAGGGGGCGACTATTGCCCCCTCTCTAACGAAATCAGGGATAGTAATCAGTACTTCGTGCTATGTGCTATATTTGTAATCCGTGGATAAAAACTTGGCTCAGTAGCTCAGTTGGTTAGAGCAGGGGACTCATAAGCCCAAGGTCGGCAGTTCAAATCTGCCTTGAGCCATATAAATGCTAAGCCTTCCAGCCCTTGCTAGGCAGTTATTTGACGGTAGAGATACGCACATCTCTACTAACTGCCTGAGGGTTCAGTTCATGGAAGCGATACCAGACACTTTTTAGTATGATTGCTCAATACCTTGCTTATTATGGAGCTAATCATCGTGGATCCCCTTCCCCTCTATGTCAACCAATACCAACTCAAACTAATGCAAAACTGCATCGATCAAGCAATTGCACAGTTGCAGGATGCGCGTCAAGCAGGACAATTTGCTTCAGGAGATGATAAGAGAGAGCAAAACGTTTCAACCTATGGCACAAGCAACTACGAAGAAGCGTATGCTCTCATCCAGGCAATCAAGGATCAGCTAAAGTCCCATCTAGAAGCATGGAATAGTGATCCAAATGACCCAAAACCTGTACCACTCGCCCTCAACTCATATCAAGCTCCGCTACTGAGAACGTATATTGTGCATCAGATGAATAGTTTCAACAGCTCAAAGAACGATGAGTTGCAGACCTCAAGCGACAAGCAGCAGCAATATGGTACAACTCACCCCGATGAAATAGCACATATGTTTGAAAACCTCATTGAGCAGCTTCCCGAATTTAGTCCTCAAGAAGACTCAGACTAAAACAGACCGTAAGGATTTTTTACTAATCAGCATTGACACGAGCGCTCCCTCATAGCTGGCGGCATACCATGACTAACGCCAGTAGTATCTAGAATGGCAATGGCGACTAACCACAACCTTGAGGAGCGCTCGCTCAAGTTCAAGTTAAAAAAGATAGTCACGAAAATTCTTTACAAGTTTTTCATGCATTTATTCACAATCCCTAAACCTTTTCCGTAATTGTAAGAGCCAGTATAAAACGGTAGGCGCTATAAACTTAATCTGGTTTTCTGTTCCGTTACTCGGTTCCCATTTACTTGGTTGGGACCCATATAAGTGCTGCTCTACCTTATGTAAGATTGACTCTTTAACAGTTAAAACGATGTTTACAACAGTCAACACCGGTAATTCAATTCGTAATTATCTCCGAGAGATTAGCCGCTATCCACTGCTATCAGCGTCTGAAGAAATCGAATTAGGACAGCAGGTTCAACTAATGATGAACCCGCCTGATGATGTGTCTTTACAGGAATTAGAGCGCATTCAAAGGCAGGGGCAGAGAGCTAAAGAGAAGATGGTTAATTCAAACCTGAAACTAGTAGTTTCTGTTGCAAAAAAATACCAGAAGCGTGATCTAGAATTTTTGGATTTAATTCAGGAAGGAACAATCGGTCTCATACGTGGCGTGGAAAGGTTCGACCCTACACAGGGTTTTAAATTATCAACCTATTCCTATTGGTGGATTCGCCAAGCTATAACCCGCGCTATCGCTGAGAGAGGCAGGGTAATCAGGTTGCCAATCCACGTTGTGGAGAAGTTAAATAGACTAAAGAAGTGCAGGCGAGAACTTACCCAAAAACTAGGCAGAACCCCAACTTTAGCAGAACTAGCTGAAGCTTTAGAAACTACTTCAGAACAAGTGTCTTATTGGCTAGAAGTTGCTCAACGTACTAGCTCGATTGATATGATGGTAGGCAAAAACTACGAAACGCCCCTACTCGAAATGTTTCCCTCAGAACTGCCTTCACCAGAAGCACTATTAGAAGCGGAAGCAAACGCAGACTATGTCCAAGAACTGCTAACTCACTGTACCGAACATCAACGACAAGTCATCTCCATGCGATTCGGCTTGAGTGGTTCACCTCCACTCACTATGGAGCAGGTTGGAGAACGAATGGGACTTAGTAAGGGAAGGGTTCGCCAGCTGCAGGCAGGTGGGTTTGAGCGGATTAGAAAGAGGAAAAGTGGTTGCTAATAACTGTGGCTTAACTGTATAAATCCACATCAAAAGCTATCCTCAAGACAGGGCAAACGTAACTAAACATAGGTGCCTCTTTCTACCTTATGCATCAGAGCCGTACTAAGCAACAGGATGCTCAAATTGCCTAGACTAGAGGTGCTCCGTAAGTGTCAATGTAGAGGAGGATGGTGTGAATCACCTGTTCGGCTTGAATACCCTGATCGAAATCATGCTAGGCATTAGCTTAAGTGCCGCCTCTGGCTTTAGAGTCTTTATGCCCCTATTGGTACTAAGTGCTGCTGCGGTCGTTGGACATCTGGATTTACCTACTAACTTTGACTGGGTTGAAACCCCTCAAGCCTTGGCGGTTTTGGCTATAGCTTGCACGTTGGAAGTAGGCGGATACTACATCCCCTGGTTCGATCATTTCCTGGATATAGTTGCTACGCCAGCCGCTATTCTTGCCGGAACAGTTATTACTGCCTCGGTGGCTCCTGAGATGAATCCTGTATGGCAGTGGACTCTAGCAATTGTAGTCGGTGGAGGAACCGCAGGAGTAACCAAAGGGCTGATGAATTTGTTGCGGGTGACATCAACCGCCGCTTCTGGCGGATTGACTAATCCTGTACTAGCAACAATCGAGTTGGTGCTTGCCACTGCCGTCTCACTACTAGCAGTGACCTTGCCGTTAGCAGCCGGTGCTTTAGTCCTGGGGATCTTAGTCTTCGCGATTGGGAAACTTTGGACGTTCGTTTCTCGTGTACGTCCGGCACAGCGCTCCTCTACTGATGTCCTGCAGTAGAAAGGAGGAATATGCCGTTCCAATACCTCTCGGGTTTTGGGGAGATGAGGGAAATAGGGCATTTCCCTCATCTCAATTACTTCTTTTGTCTCGGCAACTGGGGCAGTCAAGTTCAGGCGGTTAGCCTAACCGATCTGGTTTCGCTCCTGCTCTAGAAGGCGAACCAGATGTTGATCGCCTCGGTCTTTTGCTACCTGCAATCGGTGTTCTAGATTTTTCAGCATGTTGGCATGGTGAACGTCGACCAAATCTACCGCCGTTTTTTGACGACGGCTTACAGGAGTAGCGGAGGCTCTAGCTGCTGCAAGCATAGCAACTAAACCAAGTAAAATTGCTCCTCCCCCTAAGTAATTAGGCCAAGACACAGGTGCCATAGCTGTATTTAACCCACCGTTGGGATTTACTTGCACGTGATGCCCAGTCACGGGAGCCACCACTGCTGGGTACGCGGTAACATCAAGCGGTGTAGAAAAGAGGTTCATATTTTTTGCTTCAGCACGGAGATAGGGTTTAAAAGATGCGTTCCTTCGGGAGGAATCCCTACTTCCGTCTCTCCTAACACGTCAACTGAGTGCCAACTGTAGATAGAAGAGATGAACGGTTAGTTTTCTGTATCTAATGTAACCGTTTTTCAAGCAAAAGTGATGAAGCTATGATAAATTGGCATGAAGAAATGCGATCGCCATCACCAGCTAGGGTTGTTCCTAATGATGTGTGGGCGAAACGCAAGTTGGAGCAGTTTGCTGCACTTGGTGTTCGTTAGGTATTTGTTACCAGCGTGCTAGAGATCAAGGAGCCGATTCCGAATCTCTGTAAGTTGCGTCTGAGTACTGACTGGCGATCGCGGTGCCGGAACTTCAGTATTAGGCCAAGTGGATAAGTCATTGCAAGGACAGGACAACGGTGGAACCCCCCTTACTAAACTAAAGCTAACAACCATCAACTAAGACGGCAATGGGGAGCCAAGAGCGCTGAGGTTGAGGACATGACCGCCAGTAACCAGATAAACCGGATCAGCGATCGCTCCCAAGCGACGAACCAAAGAACCTAAGCGATCGCGGAACGCCCGACCTATTGGATAAGCTGGTACCACGCCCCAACCCGTTTCCTCTGCAACTAAAATGACATCAGCGGCGACCCGTGGCAAACTCAAAAGTAAATTTTGTACCGTCTCCTCCCAACTGGTATCATCCTGCTCTAGCAGATTAGCCACCCAGGTACCCAATGAATCAACTAAAAGGCAACTGGATAGGGGAGCCGTTTTGATAGCTTCCGCTAGTTGATGCGTTACTTCCAGCGTTACCCAATTAGCTGGACGCCTGCTGCGGTGTTGTTCAATGCGAAATAGCCACTCTTTGTCAGCGGGGTCAACTTGAGAAGTTGCTATGTAAACGACAGGTCTGCCAGACTCCATAGCTAACGTTTCTCCCCATTCACTTTTGCCAGACCTGGCTGGTCCCGTCACCAAAATGACTCTACCTAAAGAATTCGTTTCAGATTTCATATAAAGGTGAGGGGTGTGAGGTTTTGGCTGTTAGAGGATAAAATTCAGGAGTCAGGAGAAATTTTAAATTGCAGAATTAGTCAATTCTGGACATGAAACTAAATTCAAAGCCGTTTGATGCAACTCTACACCAGTTAGGAGGTTTTAGCACTGCCTCCCACCCTGAGCCACCTGCTTCCAGAAACCGTCCCTACTCTTTTGAGATCCGCAAAGCCGCACAAAAGGGCAATGTTGAACCGCTAAATCAAGCCCCCACTTTGCCTAAGTTTAATCCCAGCTTTATCAGCCATCGCTACAGCGCCACCCCGGCTTTAGAAACGAACCTGCTACCAGAAATCCAGACAACAGATCCCGGTGCCTGCCGGACAGAATTACAGCAAGTTGTGCGAGAAATTCAAGATATTTATCTGGAAGGACCTATTATAGATGGCTGGTTGGAGTCCTATCCCTCGGAAGACCCATCAGAAACCGTTGCTCGCCAGATAGAATACGTAGAAGTTAGTAACCCTGAACACAAGAAAATCACTAGGGAAGCATCTCGTCCTGGCTACCGCCTCTGTGGTTTGGATGCAGATGGTAATATATGGTCTCGTCCCTGCTCATCTCAGCATCTGCCTAGTGTCAGTATTGCAATCGCCCGTTACCAAAAGCTGCAGCATCTCTTAGAACGCAAGCAGTACATCGAAAACTGCCTCAGTGAGATTGGGCAAGATAGTATAATATTAGACTAAGAGTTAAACTATTTCTCACCTTGCTGATTAATGCTGACTTGGACTCGGAATCTTCAGGCATTGTTGAATTTGTTTCTTGAGTCTAACTGTCCCCTGTGTCAACGTTTGACCCCCAAGGAATTTTGTCAAGATTGTGCTAAACAGTTGCAACACCAATTGCCTCACCTTATCTGGCTGTGGCAAAGGCAACTGCCAGTATATACCTGGGGGGTGTATGGTGATAAACTCAAACGGGCGCTCAAGGCACTTAAATACGAAAACCAACCTCAGTTGGCTAGACCTTTAGGTCACTGGCTGGCAAAATCATGGTTAGATTCCTCACTTGCTTCTACCCAGTTGATTGTTGTCCCCATCCCCCTTCACACTGAGAGGCAAAAGCAGCGAGGCTACAACCAGGCAGCATTATTAGCACAGAGTTTTTGCGAAATAACCGGGTTAAATTTGCAACAGTCCGGTTTAGAGCGGATGCAGGCTACTAAAGCCCAGTTTGGCCTATCTGTCTCAGAACGAGAAAAAAACTTAGCAATGGCCTTTGAATTGGGACCAGGGTTTCGCCACTATCGCCCAGATCAACCCGTGCTCTTGTTAGATGACATTTATACTACTGGAGCAACTGTCCGCTCAGCTGCCCAGACGTTGCAGCAGCAGGGCATTATAGTGAGTGGCATAGTTGCAGTTGCTACCGCCCAAAGAAAAATTGAAAGAACAAATATGCAAGCGCTCTAGGTGGTTTTATAATATACGGGCTTGGGCTGTTTTTGCTAAGATAGTGCACATGATTAAAGCTTTTGCAGCGGGGTTGAGCCAAGTCCTGCTGATCTCTGCCACGTTGCTGCCAGTGGGCATGAGTACAACCACAGCTATAGCTCAGAGCAAGTTATATAGCCCAATTCCCTTGCCTGCCAACAACCAGGTTTCTGATAAGCTGTCGGACAAAGATATTCCCACCGGGCAGGGCGGTTTTGCCCGTGACTACTCAGTAAAATTATACGCGGGGGATAATGTGGCAATTGAGCTGACGTCTGACAGCTTTGATACAATTGTCACAATGCTGGCTCCTGATGGCTCAACGTTAGGAGAAAATGATGATGGTCCTGATGGCACCACCAACTCACTGCTTTTTACCCGGATCATAAAGACGGGGACGTACATCGTTCGCGTCCATTCTTTTGGTGAAACCGGGGTTGGAACTTTTAAACTCAAAGTTACGCGGCTGCGACCGCTGTAATCTAAAATTTCACTAATCAACTAGACTGCTGTCAGCAAGCAGAGCAATAAAGCTTCAGTCCATTCCACTACAGCTCCATAGGTATCTCCTGTATGACCGCCTAACTGGTGATTGAACCAGGCACCAGTCAAAACTGCGATCGCACTCCCAGCAAGAGCCATGCTTACTGCTATAAAAATGCGACTACTATCCAGCAGAATTTGTAGAGCGCTCAAGCCTAGCAACAACAGTAGCCCCGGCAAGACATCTAAGAAAGAACGAATTGCGGCTTTGTGAAATGCGCCTTTGCCAGTTGGCTTGAGGTATGGATATTGTGCGATCGCCACCTGTTGCCCCCAACGTCCCCATCCAGCGCACGCCATCAACCCCAGCCACCTGTAAGAGTCAAAGTCGGTTAAAGCGGTTGTCTTCAACAGTAGAAGTGTGATCGCTGCCATTGCCCCAAACGCACCCGTAGCACTATCTGCCATCACCTGTAGCCGTCTTTGCGGATCTTGTACTGCCAGCCCATCGGCAGTATCCATTACCCCATCCAAGTGAAGTCCTCCAGTGATGGCAATCCAGGTGGCAACTACCAAGGCGCTACGCGTTAACACTGGTATACCCAAGTATTGCAGCCCAGTATCAACCAATCCTAAAATTCCCCCAATGATTAACCCGACGACTGGTGCCAGACGAGCCACACCTCCGAAGTCTAATGTCTCAGCACCTGTGATGGGAATACAGGTATAGAATACAACAGCTGCTACAAGCTTTAACCCCAGCTGTTCCCACCACTGTTGCTCATCACTCATAGCACTTGGGTCAACTCGGTTTGCCGCCGTCGCGGTACCTCGTAGCTCAGAAAATCGTAAGCCATCTCTGTATTTGGAAAAATGGCACGGGCTTCCTGGAGCAGATCCTTTAACTCTAGGTCATTTCCAGGAGCATAGCGGGGGCTGAAATGAGTCATAATCAGTAGCCTCACCTGAGCAGCTAAAGCAGTTTGCGCTGCCATCGTTGAGGTGGAGTGCAAGCGCTGGAAAGCAAGTTCGGCATCTTGGTGAGCAAAAGTCGCCTCATGAATCAGCACATCCGTATCCTGTGCCAACTCCACAGCACCCTCACAGTAAACTGTATCAGTACAATAGGCAAGCTTGCGACCCTTTTCCATTGGCCCACAAAAATCAGCTCCATCAATCTCCCGCCCATCAAGCAGGGTCACTCGTTCACCCCGCTTTAAAAGACCGTAAACTCTGCCTGCCGGGATCGAAAGCGCCTTTGCTTTTTCGATATCAAAGCGCCCTGGTCGGTCTTTTTCCGTTATCCGGTAGCCAAAGGTGGTGACGCGATGCTCCAATCGCCCACAACTAACGGTGAATTCCTCATCTTCGTAGATTACACCTGGCTGCACAGTGTGGACTTGGATCGGATAGGACAAATGGGTTTGAGAGTAACGACTACACGCTCTGAGATATTCATCCAATTTAGGAGGGCCATAAATATCGATTTGGTTAGGGTTGCCAGCTAATCCGCAGGTGGCAAGAAGACCCATCAAGCCAAATATGTGGTCGCCGTGCATGTGGGTGACAAAAATGCGTCTGAGTTGGCTGATCTTCAAGTCACTGCGCATGACTTGATGCTGCGTTCCTTCTCCACAGTCAAACAACCACAGTTCTGCCCGTTGAGGTAGACGCAGGGCAACGCTGGAAACGTTGCGCGATCGCGTGGGTACACCAGAACTTGTCCCTAAAAATGTAATCTGCACGTGGATCAGCCAACCTCTTGTCAATCTCTCCGTCCCTTTTCTATACTGGCACGGCAGCGCCCGAAAACTCGTCCTGCTAATAATAGTGCTAAAAAAACTATCGCCAAAACATATACACTTTCTGTGAGAAGATTGCCAGCATGAAATTCAGACTGCTTTTAGCCTGTATGTTTTCCCAACTTAAAAGACGTCACTGGTGGTTATCTGTGTTGTTATGGCTCACTTTGGTTGTTCCGGCACAGGCATCAGTAATATTGCGCGTGGCGATTGAACGGGCTGCAAGTCAGATAAAAGTCGGCAGTTCAACTAAAGCTATTGTCAGCGACTATACTACCGGTCGGACACTGGGACAAATTGCGGCGATGAGTGCATTCTATGCTCAGCCTAGCGCTGATGGAGTCGCCCTAGAGCAAATGCACTCAGGCACGATCTGGATTTCGCCAACAGCTGGTGGCTATGTCTATATTGGTGAGCACTGGTATCGCGGAAAAACCCTCGTTGTTCCCGCCGCCAAAGGCTTAACCGCGATTAACTACGTCGATCTAGAACAATATCTCTCTAGTGTTGTCGGCTCAGAAGTCTACTACTCTTGGCCCCAAGAGGCTCTCAAAGCCCAAGCCGTCGCTGCCCGTACCTACGCCCTCTATGAGCGCCAGAACGCCAAAAATGGGCTCTATGATTTAGGAGATACACCCTATTGGCAGGCTTACAAGGGGGTTGAAGCTGAGGCTCCTAGTACCTACACGGCAGTAAATGCAACAGTTGGGCAGGTGCTGACTTACAAAGGGCAGATTATTGAATCGCAATTTCACAACTGCGCTGGAGGACACACAGAAAACGTCGAAGATGTTTGGGGAAACTACCTGCCCTACTTACGCGGCGTTGAAGCTTACGATGAGGATGTGAGCGAGTGCCAGTGGATAAAAACCTTCTCTGCTGACGAACTCAATAAGCGAATTTCCCATGTGGGTATTATTAATTCCCTAAGACCAACTCTCACAACTTACGGCAGTATTAAAACTATGGAAGTTGTGGGTGCTCAAGGAAAACAGCAGATAAGTGGGGAAAATCTGCGATTAGCACTAGATCTCAAAAGTGCACGCTTTACCATCAAGTTAGACCCATCAGGTTTGCGATTTGAGGGCCGTGGTTGGGGTCATGGTGTTGGCATGAGTCAGTGGGGAGCTTACTATTTAGCTAAGCATAGAATCAACTATCAGCAGATTTTAGGGCATTATTATCGGGGTACAGCCCTGGCTAAAATCAAAGTGCAGTAAGCTGTCAGTTAAAACGGGGAGTAGGGAGTAGGGAGTAGGGAGTAGGGAGTAGGGAGTAGGGGAAGAAACTTCAGTATTACAATCTCTTTTTAAGTTTTCACCGCTCCCCATTCCCTATTCCCCATTCCCCATTCCCCACTCCCCCTAAGAATCTGATTGGCGCAACCGGCGCTGCCATTCAGCATCGATCTGGGCAGAGCGATCTATCTCCTGATCCAGCAAATCAGTTTCGGTAGTGTAAGCCAAATTATCACTGCTAATAACTGTTTCGGCAGCAAACTGGCGAGCATAGGCAATTTTCTGCTTTAAAGCTACATCGGCTTGGCTCAAATGCCGCGCCTGTTCTTGCCGTTGCCCATTGCGAACAGCAATCTTGCCATTGCGCCACTGAACCCAGAAATAACGGACTAGTGGCACTGTCAGGAAAGCAGTACCATACCCCAGTAGGAGCCAGTAAATTGAGTGTACAAAAGCTACTAAACCGCCTAATTGGGCAGCAGCAATCCCATTTGCCAATAGATTACCGAGTACCAAGGCACCGACGAAATTCAACGCTCCCAATCCAGCTGCCATCATAATCTGTCCCGAACTGGCGGCACTGAAACGCCAAGCCACCTCCTGTAGACAGGCTGGCACCGATTGAGGATGCCTCTGTTGCGCTAGAGTCTGCAACTCTGGAAAGTAATATACGAGCTGCCCATCTGGACTGACTGCCGGTTGACCATTAAATCGAGTCAACACTGGCAACATATAGTCTTCGTACTCTCTGGCATATCCCTCCCCGATATTGTCTAGATAAGGAGAAATCTGCTCTGCAACCACGGCTCCTTTGTGATTACGAATCACTGTAGCAATTTGTTGCCAGCGGCGTTGCTCTAATTCTGCGTTAGGATTACCATCACCAAATAGGAACGAAAATATGGCCTCAAAGAAATTCAACTGGTTGTGTTCGCGTTCTCGCCGACGTCGATATTGGGGACTGCCATAGTCCGGAGAGAAAAACCAGAACCAGTCAGGACCGATCCAGAAGTAAGGCATGAATACGGTCCCGCCACCATGGGAATGGCTCCTATCGTTGCTGCTGTTGTTGCTTTGATTGGCGGCAGTGATGATCAGGAGGATGGTTACAAAAATTAGGAGGATTGATAACAGCAGTACGATCCCGAAGGAAATCCGGATCAGGTAAAACAGAACGCCCCAGACCTTTTTCCACCATTCCTGTAGCCGCAACCGCAAAAACTTGTTGCGTAGAATCGTCCGGAGGTTTTTGGGAAACAGATAGACTACATCGCCGGACTCCGCCACTTGCAAATGTCCACCAGCTTCATTTGCAAGCGCTAATAATCCTTGTTGGGCAAAATTCACGTTCAATCCTACCTGGGTAGCGACGTCCCCAACGGTGACCCGATAACCCAACTGTTCGACTGCTTGCATGATAGTGGGATTTGGAGCCATTGCCCTTCCCTCGCTCAAAATTACTTTCTCTTATCTCAAGTATAAAGTTTTCCAATTTTCCAGCTAGTAAGGGCCGCTGACACGCTGTTTTAGGTTCGGCTTCAACTCTACACTGCTTGCTCCAGTATTGATTCACTACCCCGATAGTGGGATAGTCCGTGTAAGCTTAACGCTACTGGTCAGGTTGCAGGCGCTCGAATAAACTCTCCCAATTATTAGAGGGATCGCTACTTTCTGCCTCTTTTACCTCAAAAGTGACGTTGCACGCTTTGGGTTGTTTGATCGCCTGAACACAAATCTCAGCAACCGAATCTCGACTAACTTTACCCTTGATATTGTCGCCTTGGTCGAAAAGCAATGCCTGAACCCCAAGTGCCTCAGTCAACGCGCATGGTCTAATGATGGTGTAAGGCACTCCACTCTCCCTGACACTGTCCTCTCCCTTCAACTTCCACGTCAGAATTCCTCCCAACTGGTCGTTCAATCTTACTGCCGGCGGCTCTTCTTCTAAATTGATTCCAGGTCTACCAGGACGAGTGACGCCAGCTGAACTGATTAGGACGAATTGTGGTTTCTTCGCACCACCATAAGCCTTGATAGATTCTACTTGCAGGGCGAAGCCACCAGGCTCAAATTTGGGGTTTAGTTCCCCGTCATACTCAAATTTACTGAGCATCAGCTGGAACGAGTAAATCTGGCTAGGGTCAATTGGAGCGGAGTCTTTCAATGTCTTGGCACGAAACACCGGAATTAACTCAGAGAAAGGAATGCGAACACTCATCCAGTTGTTGCTTGTGGTGTCGAAGGAATAGCTGTAGGCAGTACCATCCCATTTGGGGTCTGTGCGGATGATGAACTTGTAGCGCTTTCCGTCTCCTCTGACACGCAACTCTATGCCGAGGAAGCCAGCTAAGTTGAAGGGCGGGTCAAAATTCCGGGTGCGAACTGAAGCAAAGCCGCCGGAGTTCTCGGTGGATACATTGCCAGCAAACAGAGCTGTGTTTTCTACCAGTCGAATTCCACTCTCACTCACGCCACCCATGACGACATCATCCACAGCGCCCCAGGTATCTCTTAAATCGTCCGATGGATTTGTAAAATCAAATATCAGTCTTTCGTCTGTCGGCTTTAGATAGTTAGCGGCAGACTGTACCAGGTGCTTTACTCCCAAATATTCCACTGTTTCTGGAGTGTCTCCGACAATTTCGGGTTGGTAAAACTTGACGCCTTGATAGTATTTGGCTCGATCTGGTGTATCTCCCTCAACTGGCTGAACCCGTACCGCAGTGCAGCAAATCACGGCTTGAACGTTTGCCATCATTTCGGGAGTTAAGGTTTCTGGTTTGGTGATGTCTCCTACAGCCAAGTCCACGTTATCACCGAGTATCGCCCGTGCCCTTTCTGGATCTCTTACGAGCGATCGCACTTGATAACCACGTTGCACAAGTCTCTGCACTACTCGTTTCCCAACTCCGCCCGTCGATCCAGCTACCAATACCACTTCCACTTTCTTTCCTCCAAGTCTATCTTTATTATCGTTGGCATGACCTTGGAGCAACTGCTGTAGCCATCTGACGAAAAGAATGACCTCAAAGTAGGCAAGGGTTTGGATAAATCTGCCAGCATCCCATGAGCGACTTTTTCCAGTCATGATCTGTCTTTTTTATCTATTTTTACTTGAATCTTGTTGCTAAAAGTTTGGATGAGCATGCCAAAGTTTTGTGGGCAGTTTTTTTTATTCATAGTCTGTCGTCGTTCTACACTAACCTTTTGTAGCATGCCTCTGAGCCTTTTTGCTACTTTGTCTACGACTTTTTATCTGACCTTTTATCTGACTTGTTGATTGATTTTTTGTTGTTTTGTTGATTGACAAGTTTATATGTAGTAGTTAATATTTAACGTTAACAAAGTTTAGCTAACCTGAAGGATTGTAGTTTTTGCTGAGTGCTGCGAAAAATGAGAAATAAATTTGGTGATTTCAAGCTAGTAGCTTTTATAGACTCTGTCTTTACTATCAGAAGTAGAAATAAACCATGTTCACTATTAAAAAGTAGTGCTTTAAACATTAAATGCAGCAGCTAACTTAACTCATAAGTGATAAACCTAATAAGTAAATAATCAAAGCATAACATACGTAAAATCAAACTTGAGCGTGAATTAAACAAATCCAGCAGTCTCCCAAAAACAAATCCTTAACTTGTTTAGGACTATTCAGTCAAATAACGGTATTGAGGATAAATAGCAGTCGTGAAAATTTTGCTAGTGGAAGACGATGTTCATGCGATTGAAGTGCTTATGAAAGCTCTTACAGCCCAGCATTATCTAGTTGATCTTGCTACTAACGGTCAAGCTGGTTGGGAACTAGCAGAGGCGTTTGCCTATGACTTGATTTTGTTGGGTGTGATGCTGCCAAAGATAGATGGAATTGGCTTTTGCAAATGGTTACGCGCCAAGAGAGATCGCACTCCAATTATCCTGTTGATAGATCAAGATACCATTAGCAGCAAGGTCACAGGGTTAGATGCTGGAGCGGATGATTATGTTGTTAAGCCCCTTGACTTGCATGAGTTATTAGCCAAGATTCGGGCTTTGCTTCGTCGAGGAAGTTCAACCTCATCGCCTCTGCTTGAGTGGGGAAGCCTGCGCCTTGATCCTAGTAGCTGCAAGGTAACCTACGACCGGAAACTCTTGCATTTCACAGCTAAAGAGTATGCTTTACTAGAGCTCTTCTTACGCAATACTCACCGCATATTCAGCCAAAGTGCGCTGCTCGATCATCTCTGGTCATTTGATGAACCCCCTTCAGAGAATACCGTCAGAGCTCACATCAAGAGTTTACGGCAGAAACTCAAAAAAGCTGGGGCTCAGGCTGATTTGATTGAGACAATCTACGGGCTGGGGTATCGACTTAAACCAAGGGAATTGGTAGTGGGGAATCAGGAATCGGAAACTGTCCACTCCTCATCCCCCAGTTGCTATACTGCAACCGAAGCAGGTCAGGCTTGTCAGCAAACTACGCCAGAACTGATTGCTATTTGGGAGCAGCTCAAGGAAAGGTACACTAGTCGCATTGCTGTCCTAGAGCGAGCCGTGACGGCTGCGCGAAAAGGCACTCTCAGCGAAGAATTACGACAACAGGCTTTAGGGGAAGCTCATACACTGGTGGGATCGCTAGGTAGCTTTGGCTTTGACAAAGTTGCCTGTCTGTCCCGTGAGTTCGAACAGATGTTTCAAACTGAGGAAAGGCTGAATCAGGCCCAGGTGGAGCATGCTTCTAGGCTGGTTGTGGCATTGCGGCAAAAACTGACGCAACTACCAGCAACTTTGGAGCCGCAAGTTCCTCGGTTCACTCCAGTCAAGCAGCAATGCCGACTGTTAATCGTGGACGATGATGCGGAAATGGCTGAGCAGTTAATTTCAGAGGCTACAGCCTGGGGGATGCGGGTAGAGGTTGCTACAGACCTGTCTCAAGCTAGGGAGGCGATCGCTCGCGCCCAAATGCCTGCTTTGAAAATCAGTGACTAGCTCGGTAGTGGAGGGGCAATAATCGGGAGCAGTTGCACCTGATAGCCTAGTTGCTCAACTCGTTGTTTCAGTTGTCCCAAAAGTTGTTCTTTGGAGCGTTGCC